>JTFO01001396.1_pt1 | contig 42326 bp, 49 predicted proteins | sample 235411 | NCBI WGS metagenome assembly JTFO01 (sample SAMN03067590, study PRJNA260953) | activated sludge metagenome | biome: Sludge; feature: Wastewater; isolation source: CETP activated sludge from laboratory augmented bioreactor treating... | place: India:Gujarat | collected 2013-04
AATCAGCAAGTAGATGGAAAAATGATCCATCTTCCGGAATACGTTCTTGGCTCGTCCCTTGAAGCAGTGGTACAGGGTGGAGATCAGGTAAAGCAGGATAAGCGTGGCGCCATAGATGGCCGTGCTGGTGATGCGCCAGGGATCACCAGTAAAACTGGCCATGACGAGCAACCAGGATACGCCGCCCACAGCCAGGACAGCACCGATCAGGTGTGTCCAGGCGTTGAATCGTTCACCGTGATACATGATTTTCTCTTCTCTCCAAATAGGTGGTAGGCAGATTGTAAGACTGTCGCCGTAAGGGGAAAGCGTAGTGGATAAATCAGGGTTTCGCATTGGTGTGTGTCAAGTCCGGGCCTAGGTACATGGCCTAGCGTACCGAGACGGTCAGGTAAACCCCAATTTCTGCTGAACCCGCCCGGTTCTAGGATGGGAGCAGCGCGACGTGCGTTCTTATTTCAGGGAGGGGGCATCATGAAATTTGTGCTTTATAAAGACAAAGGCGGTGAATGGCGGTGGCGATTCAAGGCGGCAAATGGAAATATTATTTGTGTCAGTTCGGAAGGCTATACCAGCAAGCAGAGCGCACAAAACAGCATTGAGTCTGTGAAGAAAGGGATACCCGATGCTCCAGTGGTCGAGGAGTAGGTAAAAAGCCTGTTTCCCGCCTTGGTCATCCAGGCGGGTCTGGCCGGTCTGGCACGGACAAGAGTTTATGTCTATGAAGCCAAGTGCAGATGCTCACGGCTGGGCGGCATAAGCCATGCTGCGTGGCGATGAGCAGGCCGGCCTGTCCTCCTTTTTTAACTGACTATTCCTCCTGTGCCGACTCCTGGCCGCGCACGATACCGCAGCGTTTATGAGCTTGCATGACGATTGCAACGTTGCTGTTGAGTACGCCTTCTATTTCCCCCAGCCGACGTGTCACCACATCCCAGAGCTGCAGGCTATCTCGGCACAAAATGTGCCAGAAAAGCTGTGAGGGGCCACTGGTACCGAACAGGCAACGGGTATTGGGATCTTGCGCCAGGTGCGCCGCCAAGGTATTGACGGCTTGAGGGCGTACTTGCACGGATACCACCGCTTCAACTGGGAATCCCACCAAAGCGGGCTCCACTTCAACCCTGAACGACAGCGCTTTGCGCTCCACCAAATGCTGCAACAGTCGCTGGGCAGTAGGTTCGCTCACGCCCGCCTGCTCCGCCAGTTCGGCCAGGCTGGCCCGTCCATCTCTTTTTAGCCAGTTGGCGATTCGCTGTTCAGCCTCGTTGAGCGCAAGGGGGGTGTGTGCGGAGCTTGTATCGGTAATGCTGGCTGGGTCGGCCTGTATGCGCCATTGACCTGCGCGGCGAAAAGACCGTAGGACCAGGCGTGCATCGACGTGCTCGACTCCTGGCATGCAGGGCAGAATGCGGGTCACCAGTTCGGGCATGTCTGCTTCATCGGCCAGAGTCAGTTCAGCCATCAGGTCTGCTGAGCCGGCCAAGGTGACAACCAATTGGCAGTTCTCCATTTGGGCCAGTGTGTCAGCCACGTGAGGGACCTGACCGGCGTGGCAACGCATCCAGGCATGCAGTACGACCCCCTTGCCTGTTGCCAGCGGGTCGGTTTCTGCAATCACGCGTAATGCACCCGTTTCCAACAGACGTTTGATTCGCCTGCCCACGGTACGTTCGGCAATGTCTGCGGCTGCGCCCAGCTCCCGCCAGGAGGCCCGTGGATCTGCCTGCAAGGCAATCAAGCAGGCCAGATCGGTGTCATCGAGCGTGGGCAGCAAGGGTTTACCCTTGCTTGACGTGACCATATTCATCTAATTAACCTTCTTCAATTGCTAAAAAACAAAATTTTTAATCTTTTTTTGTCCAAAAATAAATAAATTGAGGAATTCATGAGCTCTCCCTCTCATCGTCCGAGCGCCCCGCCTGGCCTCGACCCTGCCCCGGTCTCGCGCGTTCGTACCATTGTGGCTGGCAGTGTAGGCAACGCAGTTGAATGGTTTGATTGGACCATTTACGCTTCCTTCGCTATCTTTTTTTCCAGCCAGTTCTTTCCGGACGGCAATGAGACTACGGCGTTGCTGGCCAGCTTCGGCATTTTTGCAGTGGGCTTTTTCATGCGTCCCATCGGTGGCTGGTTGCTTGGCATTTTCTCCGATCGCTACGGACGCAAGGCCGCTTTAGGGCTGACTATCCTGATGATGGCCGGAGGGTCGCTTATTATCGCAGTAACCCCGACCTATGCTGCAATAGGTTTGGCGGCGCCTCTTTTGTTGACGCTGGCCCGCTTGCTGCAGGGCTTGTCCCTGGGAGGGGAGTATGCCTCGGCTACCACGTTCTTGACCGAGATGGCGCCCCCTCATCGGCGCGGTTTTTATTCCAGTTTCGTGTTCTTCAGTGCAGCAGTCGGTATTTTGGCGGCCTCGGCCGTGGGCTGGGTGCTCACGACCTGGTTGAGCCGGGCGGAGATGGCCGAGTGGGGCTGGCGTATTCCGTTTTTGCTGGGAGCATTGGGCGGTGTGGCTGGCCTTTGGATTCGGCGCTCGATTCCCGAGACTGAGGCTTTTTCTGAAAGCAAAAAAGCGGGTGTAGAAAAGCAGCCTTTGCGTACCTTGTTGCGTGAGTATCCTGTGGAAGTGCTGCGCATTATCGGTTTTTCCATTCTGACAACCTTCGCGTTCTATATCTTTGTCGCTTACGTGCCGACCTACGCCATCCGCCATGTGCAGGCCGATCCCAAGGTGGCCTTTGCCGCCAATACGGTAGCGTTGATTGTGTTCATGGTGGTGCAGCCCTTGTTTGGCGCTTTGTCCGATCGTATCGGACGCAAGCCGCAGTTGATCGTGTTTGCCGCCGGGTATTTGTTCTTCTTTTATCCGCTCATGAGCACATTGGGGCCGTCTTTCGGTTCCATCCTGACGGTAGAGCTGTTTGGCTTGGTGCTGTACGCCATGTATACCTCGATTGGCCCTGCCATTATGTCTGAGCAGTTTCCAACCAGCGTACGTGCGGTTGGTATCGGGGCGCCCTATAACCTGATGGTGGCGTTGCTGGGGGGGACCACTCCTTATTTGCTGACCTGGTTGCAAAGCAATGGCTTGGAACGCTGGTTCTTTTACTATGTGCTGGCTGGTGCGGTCATTACCTTGATCACGTTCATCCGTATGCCCGAGACAGTTGGAAAAAAACTGCGCTGATCGCGCCCGTTTCGCCCGGCGTCAGGCCGGGCATGTACAGCCCGCTTGGCGGGCTGTGTGATTTTCAGGAAGCTCCATGTTGAAACAAGATGTCGCCCTTCATTTTCGAGATGCTCTTCAGATCGGTCTCGAGATTCGACAGGGCCGATTAAGTGCCCGGCAAGTTGCCACCTATTTTCTGGACCGTATCGAGCGTGCTGCCGGACTTAATGCCTTTAGTGTGATCACGGCCGAGCGGGCCTTGGCTCAAGCAGACGCGGCTGACCGTCTACTGGCTGCTGGCATCGTGCTGGGGCCTTTTCATGGCGTGCCCGTTGCGGTCAAAGACAGTGTTCAATGGGAAGGAACCGAGGCGACCCTGGGCTCTCAAAGCCGTGTCGGCAAGATCAGCACGGAGACGGCGACTGTACTGCGTTCGCTGATGGCGCAAGGCATGGTGGTGCTGGGCAAAACCAAAATGACCGAGTTCGCCTTCGGCTTGTCCGGACAAAACCTGACTCAGGGTACGGCACGCAATCCGTGGGATGCTGCGGTAGCCCGCGCTCCGGGTGGCTCGTCCAGCGGGAGTGGGGTGGCGGTAGCGGCCGGTTTGGTGCCCATCGCCCTGGGGGGGGATACCGGTGGCTCAGTGCGTGCGCCAGCCACACTGAACGGCCTTGTCGGTTATAAGCCCTCGAGCGGAATGATCAGTGGCTCAGGCAGCTTGCCCTTGTCTGAGACCCTGGATGTGCTGGGGCCGATTGCCCGCAGTGTGGCCGATGCCCGCCAACTGGCGGCGGTATTGGCGGGGCCGGACATTGCCGACCCATCGACTTTGGTTTTGCCCGCCGCTTGTGTGGCTGCCCTGCGAGCACCTGCGGCACCGATACACAGCCCCATCGCTGTGCTCGATGCCCAGGCCTGGCCCGCTACCTTGGACAGCGCGACACAATTGAATTGGCAGGGCACGCTGGATCGTCTGCAAGCGGCGGGCCTGGAAGTGCAGACGTGGACGCCACCCCCTGCTTTATCTTTTGCTCGGATGGCAGAGGATAATTCAACGGTGCTCGCGTATGAAGCCTATCGTTATTACGGCGAGCTCGCTGCTGATTCTCGGCAAGCCTTGTGGTCGGTGGTGCGGGACCGTATTTTGGCAGGTGGGATGATTGATAGCGCATCTTATGAAGCCGCTTTGCAAAGACGCAGGACTGATATGCAGGTTTTTGCACAGGCGATGCAAGGTTCGGCTGCCTTGTTGATGCCCGCCTGCGATCAGGTGGCCCAAGCGTTGGACCCCGAGGATGTACGGCATGCTGGATTGGGTAAGTTACTGCGTCCTGGCAATTTCCTGGGAGCGGCGGCCATTTCTCTGCCTACCGGGTTGGATGAGCAGGGCTTGCCCACAGGCATTCAATTAATGACCCCGCGAGGGCATGATGCAGCCTTGCTCGATTGTGCGCACCTTGTTGAACAGGCGCTTGGCCGACTTTCTCGTCATCCGGACCTGGCGCACTGGGGGCTATAAATCCTGCCTGCCGCAGTCAGGCGGCTTGACAGCGCATGAGGTGACAGCGCGAGCCCCAAAAGTAGGGGCTTGTGCTGTCATTAACCTCGAAGGTTTAGCCGCGTTTGAACAAACGCTCGTGCATCCAGCCGTCGTTCGTCAGAATCAGGGCGGCTTTGCCCGAGATTTCCTCGGCTTTTGCCCGCTCCGCAAAGTTTCTGTAATTGGCGCCGATCGCCTCGGATCGGGCCCAGTCTTCTGCATCTTCCAGTTTGAAGCGGTAATTTACCTGCGAGACTTTGACACCCATCATGTCGCTGGGCTCAGTAAAGTTGTCTACAGCCACAACGGTAAATTTGCCTGTGCAAAAGGCATCGTGCCCGCCCATTGTGTTGGCCCCGTTAGGAACCAGGAATTTTTGGCCGACTTCAGTAAGTTGATACTCGGAGCCCGGTTCCATCTTGTCACCGAACATCGCTTTGACTTCCGTATCGCGCTTGCTCAGTAAGCCGGCTTCCACCAAGGCGTCTGCCCGTTTTTTACTGCTGCCTATCGTGTCGCGATTGGATAGTGTAAATGGCGAACCCTTTGCCGGAATGGCAGCACATAGCCCTTTTTGAGTATCCAAATACGTTTGAATCGCCGTGCTGAAATTGCTTTTATTGGCATCTTTGGCACTGCCGCAGGCGGCCAGCAAAACAATAACACTGCTCATGGCGGCGATTTTAATGACGGTATGCAAAACGAACTTCCCCTGTAGGTTAAACAATCGGTCGCTTAGTATAGCTGCGCCGTTTGTGCTCTTTTGGGCAACGCTGTTTTAGCAATGTGTCTAAATGTCTCTTGTTAAGAGATTCAGTGTTTAGTGTGTAAGGGATGTGGTGGATGGCATAAGGGACGCCCATGCCGCGCGACGTATGCGAATGTGGTTGGCGTTGGCTTGCTTGCCGTGGCCCGGCTCAGACCAGGCGAGCCGGGCAACCTTGTGCAAAAGGTCCTGGGTTTAATCCAGCATGGCCTCCGCTTCAATCTCGATCAACCATTCCGACCGGGCCAGACCATGAATCAGAATCCAGGATGAAGGAGGGGGATTGACCGGGAAGCGTTTGAGCAATGCGGCTGCAATAGCATCTTGCTCTTGGGGCGAGCTGGCATCTTCCCGAATGAAAATTCGCAACATAATGACTTGGTCGATTGTGCCGCCTGCTTCGGCCAGAACCCGTTCTATATTGTCCAGTGCTGCTTCGGTTTGTTCGCGCATACCACCGCTGACGGTTTGCTCTTGGGCGTCGACACCCACTTGTCCGGACAACATGACACGGCGTTGGCCGGTAACAACCAGACCTTGGCTGAAACCGTATTGCAAAGAATTGAATACAGTGGGGGGATTAAGGGCGCTTTTAGTCATCTTCATAAACACATAAAAAGTCAGTTGAGGTGGTGTGTTCACGCACCGGGGTCGTATCTTGGGGCTTTATGTCGGAAGACAAGGGTTGAGCTGGAAATGGAGCGATTTCACTGGTTTGGACACGTCTTACATCGGCTTGCCGTAATTGGCTGATTCAGCCGCTAGAATGACGTGTCTACCTACTTATAGAGGCGCATATGGAAAACGACAAATCCATGATTCACGGCAAATGCCTGTGCGGTGCCGTTTCAATTCGTGTTCAGCAAGACAAGCCTTCGGTCAGTGCGTGCCATTGTGGTATCTGTCGCCATTGGTCCGGTGGTCCGTTCCTGTCGCTGGAGTCCCATGGAACCCCCGTGGTCGAAGGTGAGGAGCACGTGCGTTCCTATGCCTCCTCAGAGTGGGCGGAGCGCAGTTTTTGTGATGTGTGCGGTACGCATTTGTTTTACCGGCTCAAGGCAGGAGGTTTTCATGCCATTTCTGCTGGTCTGTTCAAGGACAGTGGGAGCTGGCCGTTTGAGTTGCAGGTCTTTATTGATGACAAACCTGGCAACTACGCATTTGCTAATAAAACGCGGGAGATGACGGGCGAAGACGTGATCAAGTTGTTTTCCTGATAATCGGGCTGGCTGGTGCAAGTCTGGTGTTTTATCTGGCCAAACCTGCATTGCCATGGCTATTAAAGAATGCTTCCAGGAACACGATCCTGGTCCACGCATAAGGAGTGCTCCATGATGAAAAGAATGCTTATTTTATCGCTGCCTGCACTATTGGTCGCTTGCGCCTCTTCTCAAGCTGATCTGGCAACTCAGGAAAATGTGGATCTGAACAAATACATGGGTACCTGGTTCGAGCAGGCGCGTTTGCCCAATAGTTTTCAGCGTGAGTGCATCGGTGATGTGCAAGCTAATTACGTGATGGCAGCCGATAAGACGATTACGGTCACCAATCGTTGTCAGGCTAAGGACGGTGAAGTGAAGGAAGCTATCGGGCAGGGGCGTTTGTCCCGTAGTGTGGAGCCGGCTGATCCGGCGATATTGGAAGTGCGCTTTGCGCCGAAATGGCTATCCTGGTTCCCCATGGTGTGGGGCGACTATTGGATCATGAAGCTGGAAGGGGACTATCAATATTCTTTAGTCGGGACACCGGACAGGAAATATCTCTGGGTGTTATCCAGGGAAAAACAGGCTGATCCACAGGTCGTGAACGAATTGCTGGATTACGCAGCCGCGCAAGGCTTCGCAGTGCAAAAGGTAGTACCGACCAACAAGTAGCGCGCATTCGGTAATGGCTCGATCAACACCTGCATAAATCAGAGCATCTCCTTAGGGTTTTGAGTAATAAGCATGGGGAAATTAGATCGTTTTGAATAGCTTGTGGCTGTGGTCGAATGGCACGACGGTATGTATCGGACGTGCCATTTTTTTATCGGAATGTGTTTATCATGAAGTCGTTTTTAAGCATTGCCGCAACCCTTACCCTGGCGTTGGTGGCTGGCGTGGCCCAGGCTGATCGTCTGGATGACATCAAGAAAACGGGTGTCTTGAAAGTAGCGTCTTTTGACAGTAACCCACCGTTTGGTTTTGTAGATCAGAAGTCCCGTCAGATCACCGGTCTGGATGTGGATTTTGCCCAGGCTCTGGCCGATAAACTGGGTGTGAAGCTGGAGGTCTTGCCGACCAACCCGGCCAATCGTGTGCCGTTGCTGACGTCCAATAAAGTGGACCTGGTTCTGGCCAACTTCACCATCACGGAAGAGCGCGCCAAGCAAGTTGATTTCAGCATTCCGTACTTTGCATCAGGCCAGCAATTCCTGGCCAAGAAAGGCGTCTTGTCCTCTCCCGAGCAGTTGAATTCGCTGCGTATTGGTGTGGATAAAGGTACGGTCAATGAGATCGTCCTGCGTGAAAAATACCCCCAGGCCAAGCTGGTTGCCTATGACGATACGCCCTTCGCCTTTACCGCTTTGCGTAATGGCAATGTGCAAGCCATTACTCAGGATGGCCCCAAGCTGATCGGTCTGCTGGCCAATGTGCCGGACAAGGAAAACTATGAAATCCCGGCCTTCAGCATTTCCGAGGACTTGATCGGCATTGGTATCCCCAAAGGCGAGACAGCACTGAAATCCTTTGTGGATGAAACTTTGCTGGAGCTGGAAACCCAGGGCAAGGCACAAGCCATTTATGACGTCTGGTTTGGCCCGCAATCCAAGACCCCGCTAGATCGCTTGTACCGCATCGGTCAGCAACAGTAAGTCATCACGTGCTTGCAGGCCAGCCTTGACTGTTCAGGCTGGCCTTTTCCTGTTTGTGTTTTTAACAGCGGGATTGCTTGATCCTGCTTTTTGGTGTTTGCTATGCCGTCTTCTGATTTCTGGCTGGCACCCCACTATGTGGGCTGGTTGCTTCAAGGGTTCTGGGTCACGATCCAGCTCTCTTTAGTTGTCTCTTTCGCTGCAACTGTTTTGGGCTTTCTGGTGTGTATTGCCAGACTGTCGCCCTTTGCCTGCTTGGCCTGGCCGGTGCGCGCTTATCTGAGTCTGTTCCGTAATACGCCCTTGTTGGTGCAATTGTTCTTCTGGTATTTCGGAGCCTCGGCCTTGATGCCGCCGGAGCTGGTGCAATGGTTGAACACTCAGCATATCTTGCAACTGGTCTTGTTCGATGTGCAGTGGCCCAGTTTCGAGGTGCTGGCCGCTTTTGTGGGTTTGACGATCTACACCACGGCTTTTGTGGCTGAAGAGTTACGCTCCGGCGTGCGGGCAGTGCGCAAAGGCCAATGGGCCGCTGCCGCTTCTTTGGGTATGTCGTCCATGCAGGTCTGGCGCTATGTGGTGATGCCGCAGGCTTTGCGCAATACCTTTCCCTCGCTGATCGGGCAGTACATGAATGTCATCAAGAACACCTCGCTGACCATGGCCATTGGCTTGGCCGAGCTCTCTTATGCCTCCCGTCAGGTGGAAACGGAAACCTTCAAGACCTTCCAGTCCTTTGGGATTGCCACGCTGCTGTATGTTTTGTTGGTCATGCTGGTGGAGGTGGGAGGGCAGTGCTTGCAACGCCATCGCCTGCAAGTGCGAGGTGGGCTGTCATGAACGTCGATGTAATTCATGACAACCTGCTGTATTTCCTGGTGGGGGCGTATCCGCATGGCCCTTTAGGTGGGGCGGCGCTGACGCTCTTGTTAAGCGTGCTCTCGGCAAGCTTGTCGGCTATTTTGGGGCTGGTCTTTGGGGTGGCCCTGGTGTTGACGCGCGGTGTGGCGCATACCACCTTGCTGCTGTTTCTGGGCTTTTTCCGTGCCATCCCTGTGATCATGCTGATTTTCTGGGTGTACTTTCTGCTGCCCATTCTGTTCAAGGTGGATGTGCCGGGCCTGTTTACCGTGGTTTGCGCCTTGTCTTTGATTGGTGGCGCCTATCTGGCGCATTCGGTATCAGCGGGCATCAGCAGCTTGCCAGCAGGGCAATGGCAAGCGGGCAAGGCCCTGGGTCTGAAAACCGCTCAAATCATGAAGTCCATCATTCTGCCGCAAGCCTTGCCGGTGATGTTGCCTTCTTTTATTAATCAGTGGGTTGCCTTGATCAAGGACACCTCGCTGGCTTATGTCATTGGCGTGGCGGAATTGTCTTTTGTTGCCACTCAGGTCAGCAATCGGGTCATGGTTCACCCCACTGAAATCTTCTTGTTTGTCGGGCTGATGTACTACGTGATTTGCGCAACGCTGGAGTTGCTTGCGAATCGGGTGGCCCGACGTTATGACAAACATCTGCGACTGGATGGCAAATGATCCGTATCGATAGTGTTTCCAAGTGGTATGGCACGTTTCAGGTGCTCAAGGACTGTACGGCCCAGGTGGACCGTCAGGAAGTGGTGGTGGTGTGCGGGCCTTCGGGCTCGGGCAAGTCCACCTTGTTGAAAACCGTCAATGGTCTGGAACCGTTCCAGCAAGGCACGATCCTGGTGGACGGCGTTTCTGTCGGTGATCCCGCGACGAATCTGCCGGAACTGCGCAGCCGGGTCGGGATGGTGTTTCAGAACTTCGAGCTGTTTCCGCATTTGAATGTCTTGGCTAATCTGACTTTGGCGCAACGTAAAGTGCTGGGCAGAAATAGTGATGAAGCCAATGAGCGGGCCTTGTTGTATCTGGATCGCGTGGGCCTGAAGGCGATGGCGGATCGCTATCCGGCCAGCTTGTCGGGTGGGCAGCAACAACGTGTCGCCATTGCACGGGCCTTGTGTATGGACCCGGTCTGCATGTTGTTTGACGAGCCTACCTCGGCTTTGGACCCGGAAATGGTCAACGAGGTGCTGGATGTGATGGTCAGCTTGGCGCAAGAGGGTATGACCATGATGTGCGTCACCCATGAAATGGGCTTTGCCCGCAAAGTGGCGGACCGGATGGTTTTCATGGATCAGGGCCAGATTCTGGAGGACGTACCCACGGATGTATTCTTTGGTGATCTGGAGGGCCGGCCACAGCGAGTGCAAAGCTTTTTGTCCAAGGAGCTGCGTCTGTAGCTTGTGCTTTTGCAAGGCAGTTGGTTTGATGATTGCCAAGCCAAGCCAAGCCAAGCCAAGCCAAGCCAAGCCAAGCCAAGCCAAGCGCAGCAGAAGCTGGGGCTCGTCTTCATAAAAAAGCCCGCCTGTTGAAAATGGGCGGGCTTTTTTATGGGCGAGCAAACCAGGCTTGATGAAACAGGGCTAATGACATGCTTGCCCGGCCTGGAGAGTGTCGCGATGTGCTCAGGAAGACTGAGCGGCTGTGTCGAACGATTGCAGCACAGACTCTGATGCCAGTACGGCACGGCGTGCCTGTTCGTGTTGATCATGCAGGGCCAGGTAATGTGCTTCGGCCTCATCGCCTCGCGCTACATCCCCTTTGTATGACTGCGCTACGTAGTTTGCGTACCAAATGGACTCGGCTACGGTCATACCCACAAACACTTCATTGTCGTCCTGATCTTGAGACAGGGCACGGATACCAGATAAATACGCCCGTTCACGGGGCTGAAATTCCAACATAAGACTCCTTGATAAGCCTCCATTGTAGTGGGTAGAAGAAATCAGGCCAGTGTTGTGCCGCTGATGTGGGTTCTATTGGGACCGACAAGCCAGGCAATGACTCGGATCAAGGAACCTTGTCGAGTTAATGGACTCTTAACGCTTGTATGAAAAATACGAAAGGAAAATAATGACGATGTTACGTATATCGCTGACCGTGGGCCTGCTGTGGGTGTCTGCATCGGCTCTCGCTGCCAACGGACAAGAAAATGCCCGTTTAGGGCGGGTCCATGTGCAGGCGGACAGCATTGAAATGCTGGGGGCGGATTCGCTGAAAGCCTCGGGCAATGTGGTGGTGATCGGCAAAGATAGCGTGATTCACAGCCACGAGGCGCTCATTAGCCAAGACGGTTCGGTCATTCAGGTGCAGGCCGTGCAGTCTGGGCAGAGCCACACGTCGGAGTTTGACCCGCTCAGCCTTCAGGATGCCCGTGCGGCGGGGGGAGAAATGAGGCTGCAAAGAGAAGGGTATGTCGCAGTAAAAACAAAAGGTTTAAGTACGACCTGGTGGAATCGTGCCACCCAGACATGCGTCATGGTCAAGACAAGTCAGGGTCGCTATAGCGAGGTCAAGGTGCTTGCCGCTTCTGTGTGCATGGGCTCTTGACGCGCCGTGTTTGGCGATGGCGCTGCCAGCTTGTTGGGATAAATCGTGGAACGTCAAAGACAAGTATTTTTCCATTGTGCTGCCACCGTGTCAGGACTAGGGCTGTCCTTGTTAGCCTTGCTCCTGGCTTTGGTGTTTTTAGTGGATGGGTTTGCTAACCCGCAGCGTCAATTCGCGTTGATCAATTATGTATTTGCCGCCTTGGGTCTGTGTTTTTCCTGCTTGATTTTTGCCATGAGCCGCACTTATGACCGTGTTTGTTGCGGCTTACCGATGGCAAATCAAGGTATTGGTAAACGACTGGGCTGGTATCTAACGGCGCTTTACGCCATTTTGATCGGTTTGCTTGCCTTGGGTGCCGCAGGCATAGGAGCAAGGCTGCTACAAGGGCAGCATATATTTGGTTAAGGTGAGCGCCTGGCAGGGCAAGGCGCTGGTGCTGTTTACGCTGGCATCGCCACCTTTTTCAGCCGATATGCCAAAGCAGGCCTAGTCAGCCCCAGCCTGCGCGCCGCTTCTGAAATATTCCCGTTCGTCTTTTTCAGGGTTAGCTGGATGATTTGCTCTTCCAGATCATCCAGATTGAAGGGCGTTTCCAACAGATCCTCCAGATATTGTGTCTGGTGCGCGCTGAAACAGGGCTCTTTGGCCATAAAGCCTTGCGTGTTCAAACTGCTCAGATACTGTAAGGCACTTTTCTGTTGCGGAAACAGGTGGTGGGTTTCGATTTCATGATTGTGTTCGGTCAGGATGACACCACGCTCGATCATGTTCTCGAACTCGCGGATATTGCCTGGCCAGTCGTACTGCATCAACAATTCCCGGCTGCGGTCGCTCACCCCCAGCACATGTTTTTTGTACATGCTGGAGTACTTGTTCAGGAAATATTCGGTCAGTAGCGGAATGTCTTCCTTGCGTTCACGTAGAGGCGGGATGTGGATGGGAAAGACATTCAGGCGATAGTACAGGTCGGCACGGAAAGTGCCTTTTTGTACGGCCTCGGCCAGATCTTCGTTGGTGGCGGCCACGACGCGTACATCGATATGGCGGATGTTTTCATCGCCGACGCGCTCCAGCTCCTGTTCCTGCAAGACACGGAGCAGGGCGGCCTGGGACCGGGGCGATAGCTCCACGATTTCATCCAGAAAGATGGTGCCGCTCTGGGCACGCTCAAAGCGACCGGGGCGGGATTTATGCGCACCGGTATAAGCACCTTTCTCGACACCAAATAGTTCTGACTCAATCAGCTCCGGGGGAATGGACGCACAGTTCACTGCAATAAAGGGCTGATCTGCCCGATCGCTGGCGGCGTGCAGGCCGCGCGCGAAGGCTTCTTTCCCGACGCCGGTTTCCCCCAGCAGCAGCACGGAGACTTTGCTTTGTGCCGCCTTTTCCAGCAGATGACAGGCGGCCTGGTAGGCGGCGGACTGGCCAATGGAGTTGGGCAAGGTGAAGTTGGCGCTGGAGTGTTTGAACTCCTGTTCGCGCAACTTCACCAGCTCACATCGCAAGGCAAACAGTTCGTCCTGAACCGGGTCAGGCAGCATGAAGCGGTCGATCTCGGGATCATCCGCTTCCCATTCCTCGGCAGGCTTACCCACGATCTTGCAGTGACTGTGGCCCATGGCGCCGCATTGGGTTTCTTTGTAGATGATGCTCTTGCCCATATAGAAGCTGGTGTAGCCACTGGCATACCCAAGCAAGCTCCAACAGACCGGCTCGCTGGATTGGCCGTGCTCTTTCTGGTGATTGCTGACTTCGTAGGAATCAAACCAGTCAAATTCGCCGTAGTACTGGCCGGCATCGCGATCAAAGGTCAGCGAAGTAGGCACCACTTTGACCATGCCGCGAATGGTGTGCATTTGTGGGCCGGCCAGAAAGGTCTCTTTCAATGACAGGTCCGGGCGCACTTTTTGTGACACCTCGGCATCCTTCATGCCAGCGTGGTAGCCAAAGCGCATCAGAAAGTATTTGGCGCGCTCGCTGCCTAAAGAGGCAATCAGTTCCTTGCGTAGCTGGCCAAAACCGCTGGCATGCAGCAAGAGCATGCGCTGTTCGCCAAACCATATTTTTCCTTCACGGGCATCAAAGCGAATGGCGTCGATCAGGTCCTGACTTAATGGCAGTGTGAGTTCCGTAGCCCCCATGGCTGTCTCCATCTGTTGTTTCTTATTGTGGTTTTGGGTGTTTTAAAAATCAGTATGCCGCCTGTCTTTCTGGTGACTCAAGGAAAACAGAATAGTGTCCAGAGGACGGATAAAACGGTTTTTTCTAGGGTTTTACCCTAACTCAGCATTTGATGAAAACGGCGCTAAGCACTTGATCAAATGATCAATTTTCTATTGAGCCAGCCGTTCAGCAGCGCGGAGTATCTGACGGCCACCCCCTCTATCTCTTTAATCCTAAAGGGTTAAATTCTTCAAACATAAAGTTGGCACGCAGTTTGCTATGAACAGGCTGTGGACACTCATGCAACAGCTTGATCAGGAGGAGAACCGATGTCAGACACGAGCTTGCCCACTTTGACAAAGTACGTACGCGTGCGCAGTCCGGCCAATGCCCGCTTTGTGGAATTTGATTTTGCTATTGGTCAGCCGGACCTGTTTGTGGAACTGGTCATGCCACCGGCGGCATTTGAGCAGTTTTGCCTGCAGAACAATGTCCAGCCCATGAGCGAGGAGCAAATGCGGGTCAATGACGAGAACGAAGAAAAATGGCGTTTTGGTTATGACACTTTGGTCGGTAACAGCCGTCAGGCTGAAGCCCAGTAGGTTTTATTCAGGAGAACAAGAGGATGACATTAGAAATTAAAACGGCCAGTTTGCAGCCCGTGCGGCAAACCTTCGCCAACGTGGCTCGCCGCTTTGGTGAAAAGCCGGCTACCCGCTACCAGGAAGCGACATACGATGCCCAGGCGACGGCCAACTTTCATTACCGGCCCCTGTGGATGCCGGACAAGACCCTGAATGACCCCACGCATACCGCCATCCAGATGAAGGATTGGTATGTGTTCCGTGACCCCCGTCAGTTCTACTACGGTGCTTACGTGCAAAACCGTGCCCGCATGCAGGAAGCGGCTGAAACCAATTACGGTTTTTTTGAAAAGCGTGATCTGGCCCAGTACCTGAGCGAGGAGGTCAAAGCCAAGGTCACCCGTTTGCTGCTGCCTTTGCGCCACATCGAGCAAACCGCCAATCTGAACTTCATGTCCGGCTCGGCCTATGGGTATGGCACCACTATTACCCAAGCCTGTCTCTATGCCGGGATGGACGCGCTGGGTATGGCGCAATACGTCTCCCGTATTGGCCTGCTGATTGATGGCAATAGTGCCGATTCCCTGAGCCAGGCCAAAGAGGCCTGGATGCAGGATGCGGCCTGGCAAGGTCTGCGTGCCTTGTGCGAAAAAACGCTGGTTCAGAAAGACTGGTTTGAACTGCTGCTGGTGCAGTCCTTGCTGATCAACACCGTGGTGCATCAAGTGGTGTATCAGGGGCTGGTGGCGGATCTGGCCAAGGAAGGCGGCCGCGATCTGGATATGCTGCTGGAGTTCATGCTGGATTGTCATAAAGACCTGTCCAACTGGAGCGATAGTGTCTTCAAGATTGCCGTTGCTGAAAGCGAGCAAAACAAGCAGCAATTGCAAAACTGGCTGGATCAGTGGCTGCCGCAAGTGCAAGCCGCCTTCATGCCCTACATCCAGGCTGCCTTTGCCGACCAGGCGGATCAAGTCTGGGCACAAGTGCAGGAAACCATTGCCAAACGCGTCACAAAAGCAGGCCTGAGCCTGGGGGGAGAGGCCTGATGAAATCCAAGGTTTATATCGGTCTGCAAGACAACGACATGTCGCGCTACATCGTCGAGGCCATCGAGCAAGACAACCCGGACGCCACGGTGATTTATCAGCCAGCCATGATTCGCATTGAGTGCGTGGGCCAACTGACTGTCAAGCGCGAGACCGTGGAAGAAAAGTACGGGCAGCAGTGGGACATGCAGGAACTGCATCTGAATCTGATCACCTTGGGTGGCAATGTGGATGAAGATGAAGACCGCTTGTTGTTGCACTGGAACAGCTAAATCAGAAAAGGGGGCAATATGGCCACGAAAAAACTAAATATCAAAGACAAATATCGTTATCTGACGCGTGATCTGGACTGGGAATTCAGCTATCAGGATCGCAAGGACGCCTTCCCCTACGAGGAGTTCGAGGGCATCAAGATTACCGACTGGTCCAAATGGGAAGATCCGTTCCGTCTGACAATGGACGCGTACTGGAAGTACCAGGCTGAAAAAGAAAAGAAGCTGTACGCCATTTTTGATGCCTTCGCGCAGAACAATGGCCAGATGAATATTTCCGATCCGCGTTATCTGAACGCGATCAAGGTGTTCCTGACGGCGGTGACCCCACTGGAATACCAGGCTTACCAGGGCTACTCCCATGTGGGACGTCAATTCAGCGGCATTGGCGCACGTATTGCGTGCCAGATGCAGTCGATTGACGAGCTGCGTCACGTCCAGACGCAGGTTCACGCCATGAGCCACTACAACAAGTTTTTCAATGGCTTCCAGGACTGGAGCCATATGCACGACCGCGTCTGGTACCTGTCCGTGCCCAAGTCTTTTTTTGAAGATGCCCGTGCTGCAGGCCCCTTTGAATTTTTGTTGGCAATCAGCTTCTCCTTCGAGTATGTGCTGACCAACTTGCTGTTTGTGCCCTTTATGTCGGGTGCGGCCTACAACGGCGACATGGCCACCGTGACTTTCGGCTTCAGCTCGCAGTCTGACGAAGCACGCCACATGACGCTGGGTCTGGAAGTGATCAAGTTCCTGCTGGAGCAGCACGAGGACAACGTGCCGATTGTGCAGGAATGGATCGACAAATGGTTCTGGCGCGGCACCCGCCTGCTGTCCGTGGTGGCCATGATGATGGACTATATGCTTCCCAACAAGGTCATGTCCTGGAAAGAGGCTTGGGAGGTCTATTTCGAGCAGGCCGGTGGCGCATTGTTCAAGGATCTGGCCCGCTATGGCATTCGCATGCCCAAGTACAGCGATGTGATCGAGAAAGAGAAAGAGCACATCTCGCACCAAGCCTGGTGGATTTTCTACAACTTCGGCCATGCTGCCGGTTTCCACACCTGGATCCCCAGCGACGAGGAACTGGATTGGCTGAGCGCCAAGTACCCCGATACGTTCGACAAGTACTACCGCCCACGTTGGGAAATGGCCAAAAAGATGGAAGCCGAAGGCAAGCGTTTCTATTCCAGTGGCCTGCCACAACTGTGCCAGGTATGCCAGGTGCCCATGACCTTTACCGACATGGACAAGCCCGACGAAATTACCTATCGCCAAAGTCAGTACAAGGGCGAGCGTTACCACACGTGCTCGGATGGCTGCCGCGACATTTTCGAGCACGAGCCTGAAAAGTACATCCAGGCCTGGCTGCCGGTGAACCAGATCCTGCAAGGCGGCTGCGGTGGTCCCGAGCTGGAGAAGATCCTGAGCGACTACTACCAGCTGAACGTGGGTGTCGACAATATGGACTTCAAGGGTTCGGTGGACGAAGCGCGTTGGAATGAATGGAAAGGAGTGACGGCCTAGTCACACGAGACAAAGGACCGCGCCCCTGGCGGGCGCGGCCACGACCTAAAAAAATTGGAGATCAAGATGGCAGTTACTGCAATTACCCCGGACTACCAAGGCTACGCGCGTGATCAGAAATCGCATTACGGCGAAAGCATGCTGTTGTACATCGGTTGGGATGAGCACTTGTTGTTCTGCTCAGCCAAGGCTTTTCTGGTTCAGCCCGACATGACGGTGTCGCAACTGATTCAGCAATTGATGCCGGCCGGCTTTGCCCAGCACCCTGACTTCGAACAGATCGAGTGGAGCAAGGTGCAATGGAATCTGAATGGCGAGGCGGTTGAACTGAATCCGAACGACACCTTGGGTGCCCAGGGCTTTGATCACAAATCCTTGTTGCGTTTCAAAACCCCTGGCCTGAATGGCTACAAGGGTACGGGCGTATAAGAGGCGGAGGCAGCAATGACGTATCAGGTAACCGTAGAACCCACAGGTGATGTGGTCGAGGTGGAAGACGGACAAACCTTGTTGGACGCGGCGTTGCGACAAGGGGTTTGGTTGCCTTTTGCCTGTGGACATGGCACCTGTGGCACCTGCAAGGTGCAGGTGCTGGAAGGTTATGCAGACGCAGGCGATGCGTCCAGCTTTGCCCTGATGGATTCGGAGCGGGACGAAGGCAAGCTGCTGGCTTGCTGCTGCCTGCCCGAATCCGATATGGTCATCGAGGCCGATGTGGACGTGGACCCGGATTTTCAGGGGCTGCCCGTCGAGGATTATCAGGGCAAGGTCGTCCTGATTGAAGACCTGTCGCCCACGATCAAGCACATCCGTCTCGAACTGGATCGTCCGATGGCGTTCCAGGCCGGGCAGTACATCAACCTGCAGGTGCCGTCCATCGACAGTACCCGTGCTTTCTCCATTGCGAATCCGCCGTCCATGGCCGGCATTATCGATTTGCACGTACGCAAGGTAGAAGGGGGCGCAGGCACGACCTGGCTGCACGAGGAACTGGAAGTGGGGCAGTCTCTGGATGTGTCCGGCCCTTATGGTCAGTTCTTTGTGCGCAAGTCCGACCCGCAAGGCGCGATTTTCATTGCCGGTGGCTCGGGCCTGTCCAGCCCCGAATCCATGATTATGGATTTGCTGGAAGAGGGCGATACCCGTCCTATTTATCTATTCCAGGGGGCGCGCAATAAAGCCGAGCTGTATCACGCCGATCATTTCTATCAGCTAGCTGAAAAGCATGACAATTTTCACTACATTCCGGCCTTGAATGCGCCCTTGCCGGAAGATGCCTGGGAAGGCTTTGTAGGCTTTGTACATGAGGCAGTGGGGCAGTTCTTTGAGCAACGCTGTTCAGGCAATAAAGCCTATTTGTGTGGGCCGCCGCCCATGATCGAAGCGGCGATCTCCACCTTGATGCAAAGCCGTCTTTTTGAGCGTGACATTCACATGGAGCAGTTTCTGACAGCGGCAGATGGGGCAAGCGGCAAGGTGCGCTCGGCCTTGTTCAAGCGTATTTAAGGGCTAGGAATTTCCATCAGTCGGGCCCTTTGGCAATGAAAGGGCTCGACGGGTGCGCCATGAGCGCATTTTCAATATTTTGTTGAAATATGGCCAGCAGCCCCTCTTCGAGCCCTAGTGTGTGCATGACATTGCCTCCATGTACCAAACCCCGCTGCACGCCTTCGGCTATGGCGAAATCCTCTCCATCGAATACGACATCATTCGTATAGCTGAAACGTTTTTCTAGCGCCTTCATGCCCGCTTCTCCGTGAAACTGCTCGGGCCGATACAACATTTCATGTGTCCAGATGGTTCGATTCGGTGCCTCTGGATAGAACAGATTAATGGACACGTAATCTGGATGCATAATAAAAAAAGCGTGCGGGAAAATAGAGTAGTAAACCGATGCGAAATCAAGAATACGCCGCTGGTCCGCCTGCACATTCACTATTTCCTGAAAGTTGGTTCGCGCCGCCGCCAAGCGAATATGTGGCCCATATTCATGGTGGGCGATAACGCCCTTGCGAAAGGCATGTGACAGCGTATCGCGGTGAAGATAAGGGACGTGATAGCCTTCAAGATAGGTCTTGATCAATAGTTTCCAATTCGCTTCTTTGATAATTTGGGACTTGCGGTAAGGCACAAGCTCCTTCAGGCCGAAATGATCGAGGTCCTCGCCGACAAAGCCAAGAAAGTGGTCCAGATTTATCGTTGCGCCTGGCGTGGGGTGAATCCAGATGAGACCGGCCCGCTCCGCGACGGGCAGTTCGATCAATGAAAACGCGTGCTTATCGAGATCCGGAAAATTATAGGGTTTTGTCACTCCTTTAAGCTTGCCGTCCAAGTCATAGGACCATCCATGAAAAGGGCAGACGAAAGCCTTCAGACACGGTTCCGTGCCAGCAACGAGGCGCGCGCCACGATGACGGCAGATATTAAGGAACCCGCGCAGATGGCCTTCTTGAGTTCGCACGATGACATACGGGAATGAATCCCAATCACTCAGTAAATAACTACCTGGTTCCTGAATGCGTGAAGCGTGCCCAACCAGCATCGGATAATGCCGAAATACACTGCTCGTTTCTTTTTCCAGAATATCGGGGTCTGTATAAATATTCACCGGAAGTTGCACGACACGATCAAGCATGGGCTGATCCCGGCCTGTGCGATGAAGTGCGAGAAGCGTATCCAGTAGTTGTAACTGTGCATCGTGCCGCATTATCTTTCCCTTTATACCGGGCTATCGCTGTTCGCCGTGCCCTGATATGAAGCCAAGCTTTTGGGGGGAGTCAGTTCAAGGAGTTTACGTGGCCGGAACCACTGTTCCCTGGGCCAGAGCGCATAGTTTTTGGGACTCGCCATCAATGGCGTAAACCTCGCATTGACAAATTGCCATGCGCTTTCCTGCACTACGTGCTTGCGCTTTGGCGACCAAACGAGTGCCAATCGCTGGCCGGATGTAATTGATTTTAAATTCTACGGTTAATGCGTTTCCGCCCAGTGCAAGCCCCCCAGCAAAAGTGATGGCATTGTCCGCCAGGTAACTGATCGCACCACCATGAACAAATCCATGTTGCTGTTTGTGATGATCCTGAACAGCGAGTGCCAGTTCGGCGCTGTCCTTAGAGCATGTCACCAGCTCAGCGCCGATGAATTGGCTGAAGGCTTGTGATTGAAATATTTTTAAAGCAAATGCTTTTATATCGTCCATCGATAAGTACCTTTGCCGAAAATACTGAGTTAGGTTTTGCGCGTTGTTTTTGAGGGCAATTTTTATTTATTACTTTAGCAAGATGATAAACCGGAATGCTAAGTCGAAAACCCTACTTTTTTTGTAATTGAAACTGTATTACGGTTTTATGCTTATTTTTTAAAATGCCTTTATCTCTAATTTTGAAAGGCGCCATATATTATTTAGGCTAAATAATATATGGCACTGATATGGCATCTATTGGACCTCGTCGCGCTATTCAGGCAGGACCATTGCTCAAAGCACTGTGCCCTGGAATTAGCCAGGGTGGTTTTTCTGCATACATTTCTTCGATAAACGCATGCATCTGGGCGATATACCAGGAGTTGTCGTTTTTTCTGTGGCTGAAAATAATGGGCGAGGTTACTTTCTCATCGTCAATCAGCCGGTACACAAGATCGCTGCGTATCTGGGCGGCGGAAGGAATCAGGCATAAGCCGACACCGCCTGCAACCAGTCCCATGGCCGTTTGCAGTTCCTTAACCTCGTGTACTTCGGAGGGGAAAACGGCGTTGTCGTGCAGAATGTTCAGTACATGATCGGCAAAGCTGGGGCGTGGGGATTTGGGATACACAATAAAGGCGTGATCAGCGATGACTTGCAAGGACACTGGCCCCCGGTCCTTGGCCAAGTCAATCTTGGGCGGGATCGCCAGCACCAGGCGTTCTTCACGCAGAACGGTGCGACAGACCGCGCTGTCATGGATGCGCACACGCCCAAAAGCGATATCAATCCGTCCGGCGCGCAAGGCAGCAATTTGCTGGCTGGAGGTCAGCTCCAGAAAGTGAAAGCGGATATCCGGATAGGCGTGGCGAAACTTCTGAATCAGGATAGGCAGGCCACCATATAAAGTGGAAGCGACAAAGCCAATCGACAATTGCGGACGCTGGTTTAGACCGACTTCGGTGGTTGCCGCCTTCATCACTTCTACACGATTGAGCAATTGCAGTGATTGTTCGTAAAAGATGCGGCCTGCCTCGGTCAGTTGCAGGGGGCGGCTCTCACGTGATAACAGCAGCACATTGAGCTCTTGTTCGAGCAACTGGATCTGCCTGCTGAGTGCAGGTTGGGCGATGTGTAACTGTTCGGCAGCACGCGTGAAATTGCGCGCTTGGGCGACCGCAACAAAATAGCGGATTTGTTTCAAGTCCATGCCTGTGGTCCAGGTCCAGAAAACCCGGACCAATATATCACCTATCTCGACCATCCAAGCCTCAAGCATATACCTGACAAGCTTTAGGGTTAACGATATGTTTTGTTTTGTAGGTGATGCAAGTGTCTGATTTTATTTATAAAAAAACAAACTATAGCATTTTGCTATGAAGCGGGACCAATATGGTATTGGAAGCTTGAGCATCCAAAGACTGTAATGAAAACCATGCAGAACAGCCCCAGGTTTTTAGATAAAACGGGCTGGGCAAGACCAGCCCGATGGTCTTGCTGGCGGGCTTGAATCAGACTCAAGGCCAAGCCAGTAACACGCTGCCACGAGTCAGTCCGGCCTCAATCCGGAGCGATTTTTCTTTTCTATCACACGTACTTGCTATGCCGTCATGGGCATGGGCAGGGACGGCTGCCACTCTCATAAAGGCCACATTATGTCAGTCCTTATGGATAAAACCAACGATATCAGGTACTTGCTTGATACTGCCCTGGAAGAAAACAAAGAAACAGGCGTGTATCGCTGCCGTCGTGACATCTTCACGAATCCGGATTTGTTCGAACTGGAGATGAAGCATATTTTTGAAGGCAATTGGGTCTACCTGGCCCATGAAAGCCAACTGCCCAAGGTGAATGATTACTTCACGACCTATATTGGCCGCCAGCCTGTCGTTCTGACACGCGCTAAAGACGGTGGCTTGAATGCCTTTATCAATGCCTGTGCTCACCGGGGCGCCATGCTGTGCCGCCGCAAACATGGCAATAAAGGCAGCTTCACCTGTCCTTTTCATGGCTGGACCTTCAATAACGCGGGCAAGTTGCTCAAGGTCAAGGACGAGAAAAACACCCAGTATCCCGAGCAGTTCAATACCGACGGCTCGCATGACTTGAAGCATGTCGCACGCTTTGAGAACTATCGCGGTTTTTTGTTTGGCAGCCTGAATCCGGATGTGGTGTCTCTGGACGAGTATCTGGGTGAAACCAAGGTCATCATCGACCAGATCGTGGACCAAGCCCCTGAAGGCCTGGAAGTGCTGCGCGGTAATTCTTCCTATATCTACGACGGCAACTGGAAGTTGCAGATGGAAAACGGGGCGGACGGCTATCACGTCAGTAGCGTGCACTGGAATTACGCCGCCACCATGGGGCGCCGCAAGGAGGGTGGGACGCAAGCGGTGGATGCGAATGGCTGGAGCAAAAGCCTGGGCGGTGTGTATGGCTTTGATTACGGCCATATCCTGCTGTGGACCAAGACCATGAATCCAACCGTGCGCCCGGTCTATGAGCACCGCGAAGAACTGAAACAGCGTCTGGGCGCGGAACGTGCCGAGTTCATCGTCAACCAGACCCGCAATCTGTGTCTGTACCCGAACGTGTATCTGATGGACCAGTTCTCTACCCAGATTCGGGTAACGCGTCCTATCAGCGTGGACAAGACAGAAGTCACGATTTATTGCTTTGGCCCTAAGGGGGAAAGTGCGGAGCAGCGTGCCATCCGTATCCGCCAATACGAAGACTTTTTTAATGTCTCCGGCATGGGGACGGCAGACGATCTGGAGGAATTCCGCGCCTGTCAGGAAGGCTATGCCGCAATGGCCGCTCCCTGGAATGACTTGAGCCGAGGTGCACCCTTGTGGGTGCAAGGCCCGGACGAGAACGCTACCGCCATGGGCATGAAGCCCTTGATCAGTGGCGGGCGAAGCGAAGATGAAGGCTTGTTTGTCTGCCAGCATGAGTACTGGGCCAAGACCATGAGCCAGGCACTGAACGCAGAAAGCGGGGAGGCCTAAGCCATGAACGCGACTTATCACTCTATTTGCGCTTTTCTGTATCGCGAAGCCCGTTTTCTGGATGACCGCCAGTGGGATGAATGGCTGGAGTGCTATAGCCCTAACGTCCAATACTGGATGCCTTGCTGGGACGATGATGATCAACTGACCGAAGATCCGCACAGCGAGATTTCCTTGATTTTTTATCCCAACCGCAATGGCCTGGAGGATCGGGTATTCCGCATCAAGACCGAGCGCTCCGGTGCCTCCACGCCCGAGCCGCGTACCGCTCATATGCTCAGCAATATCGAGATTTTGGCCGAGCGTGAGGGGCAGGTGGATGTCCGCTACAACTTTTTGACACTGAACCATCGCTACCGGGTGACGGATCAATTCTTCGGCACGATTTATCTGACTTTGTCACGTCAGGAGCAGGGCTGGTTGATTGAGCAAAAGAAGGTGGTGCTCAAAAACGACTACATCCGTCAAGTGATTGATGTGTATCACATTTAAAGCGGGGGTCCAGTCGTGAACAGCTATCGTATTGCGCTTAATTTTGAGGACGGCGTCACCCGTTTCGTGGACTGTGGTGAACACGAAAAAGTGCTGGATGCCGCGTATCGCCACCAGATCAATCTGCCTATGGATTGCTCGGACGGGGTGTGCGGCACCTGTAAATGTCAGGCCGAAAGTGGTCAGTATGAGCAGGGCGATGACTATATCGAGGATGCCCTGACGCAAGAGGAAGCGGACAAAGGTTTGGTTCTGACTTGCCAGATGATTCCCAAGTCGGATTGCGTGATTGCCGTGCCGATTTCATCGGGTGTGTGCAAGACCGCCGTGGCCAAGTGGCAGGGGCAGGTATCGGAATGCCGTCAGTATGAGGATGCGGCTTACGAACTGAAGATTGATGCGGCTGATGACGCCTTGCCTTTCCTGCCTGGGCAGTACGTGAACATCACGGTGCCCGGCGGGCAGACGCATCGCTCTTACTCCTTCAGTTCGGCACCGGGCCAGTCGCGCTTGAGCTTCTTGATCAAGCAGGTTCCGGGCGGCCTGATGAGCTCCTGGCTGGCGGCGAAGCCGCTAGGCCAGCAGGTGGAAATGACCGGGCCTTTGGGCAGTTTTTATCTGCGTCAGGTAACGCGCCCCTTGTTGTTCCTGGCCGGTGGCACAGGCTTGGCTCCGTTCTTGTCCATGCTGGAAGTCCTGGTCCGGCAAGGCTGTACGCAGCCTGTGCATCTGGTCTATGGCGTCACGCGTGATCAGGATCTGGTGATGCTGGCGGAGCTGGATTCCTATACCCAGCGCTTGCCCGGATTCAGCTACCTCACCTGCGTGGTGGACCCAGAATCCCGCCACGAACGCAAAGGCTACGTGACTCAGCATCTGGATCTGGCGCATTGGTATGAAGGACAGGTGGATGTGTACCTGTGCGGGCCGCCACCCATGGTGGATGCCGTCAGCCAGTTCATTGATGCCCAAGCTCATGCTCCCGCGAATTTCTACTACGAAAAATTCATCACCAGCCAATAAATGCATTCAAGCGGCGCCCCTTTTCGGGGCGTGCTGTGCTGGATGATTCCTATAAGGAAAGATCATGACTGCGCCTGTGCGTTTTCATCAAAAAGTGGCCATTGTGACGGGCGCGGCCCAAGGCATTGGCCGTCGCGTTGCCGAGCGCTTGCAGGCCGAAGGGGCTTGGGTGTTGGCGGTAGACCGTTCGGAACTGGTGCGGGAACTGGCCGACGAGGCGGTCTTGACGCTGGAAGTGGATTTGGAAACCGTTGAGGGTGCGCAGGCCGCGGCCCAGGCGGCACTGGATAAGTGGGGGCGTATTGATATTTTGATCAATAACGTCGGCGGTACGATCTGGACGCGTCCTTACGAACACTACACGCCGCCGCAGATCGAAGCCGAGATTCGTCGTTCTCTGTTTCCAACCCTGTGGTCCTGTCATGCCGTGTTGCCCAGCATGCAGAAGCAGGGCAGCGGGGCCATTGTGAATGTGTCCTCGATTGCGACCCGCAGCATCAACCGCGTGCCTTATGCGGCGGCCAAAGGGGGCGTCAATGCCTTGACCGCCTCCTTGGCTTTCGAGAATGCCCAGCGTGGCATTCGGGTCAATGCCGTCTCACCCGGCGGAACCGAGGCACCGCCACGGCGCATTCCCCGCAATACCCAGACCCAAGAAGATCCCCAGGAAGCGATCTGGTATCAGCAGATTGTGGATCAAACCGTGGCCAGCAGTTTGATGAAGCGTTACGGCAACCTGGATGAACAGGCCGCCAGCATTTTGTTTTTGGCCTCGGACGAGGCGTCGTATATCACCGGCACTGTCTTGCCAGTAGGAGGCGGCGATCAGGGCTGATCAAGCGATGCAGGCGGCTGGTACAGCGAATGACATCAATACAAAAAACTCCATATGGGGGAGACAAATCATGAAAACAGTAGACGTTAATGCAGCGATTGAGCAGGCGCGCTTTGGGCGCTTTCACTGGATGGTGATGAGCCTGTGTGCCTTGTTGTTGATATTCGATGGTTACGACTTGTTTATTTACGGTGTGGTCTTGCCGGTGCTGATGGACGAGTGGAATTTGACGCCGGTGCAAGCCGGAGCCTTGGGTAGTTACGCCTTGTTTGGCATGATGTTTGGCGCCTTCGTGTTCGGGCCGTTGGCAGACAGGATTGGCCGTAAAAAAGGCGTGACGATCTGCTTTGCCTTGTTCAGCTTGGCCACATTTCTAAATGGCTTTGCCAGCTCACCAACCGAGTTTGGGGTATATCGCTTTCTGGCCGGCTTGGGCTGTGGGGGCTTGATGCCCAATGCCGTAGCCTTGATGAATGAATATTCGCCTAAACGTTCGCGTAGTACCTTGGTGGCGATCATGTTCAGTGGCTATTCATTGGGTGGCCTGTTGTCGGCGGCGATTGGCATCTATATGTTGCCGCGCTTTGGCTGGCAGTCCATGTTTTTCTGCGCGGCTATTCCGCTGTTGCTGCTCCCTTTTATTGTCTGGAAATTGCCGGAGTCGCTGACGTTTTTGATACGCCAAGGGCAAGAGGAAAAAGCACGTCGTATTGTGCAGGCCTTGGACCCTGAAATGGGCGTGTCTCAAGATACCAATTTGACCTTAAATGAACAGAAACAGACGGGTGTGCCCATGCTGGATCTGGTTAAAGAAGGGCGCTTGCTGGGCACCTTGATGATCTGGGTGGCGTTTTTCTGCTGCCTGTTGATGGTCTATGCCCTGGGCTCCTGGCTACCTAAATTGATGGCCAATGCGGGCTATAGCCTGGGTTCCAGCTTGTCTTTCCTGGTGGCCTTGAACTTGGGCGGCATGTTCGGTGCGATTCTGGGTGGTTGGCTGGGGGATCGTTTCAGCTTGCCTAAAGTGGTCGCCTGGTTCTTCCTGGTGTCGGCGGTGTCCATTACCTTGCTGGGTTTCAAGAGCCCGACTCTGGTGCTGTATGTGTTGATCGTGATTGCTGGTGCCACCACCATTGGTACGCAGATCCTGCTGTACGCCAATACGGCACAGTTTTACCCCCTGTCCATGCGTTCCTCGGGCTTGGGCTGGGCGTCAGGCGTGGGGCGCATCGGTGCCATTGCCGGGCCTTTCCTGGGCGGCACGCTGATGGCGGCCAAGTTGCCCTTGCAGATGAACTTCATGGCCTTTGCTGTGCCGGGTGTCGTGGCGATGTTGGCGTTCCTGGTGTTTATGGTGTCGTTACGTCAGGCAGGCAAAATGTCGCTGACTGCGGTGGCGTAATAATAGAGGTAAAGCCTGAATCAGGATCCAGTTAAAGCCACCTGAAAGGCTGGAAGTCAAAAAGTGAGTCAATAGCATAATGAGTTGATAGGCTTATTACCTGTGCTTTGTTATGCTTTGACTTTTACTTTCGGGGAGGTCTATATGTTCAAGTGGCTAGCCGTGGTGATGCTATCTGTCTTTATGGTTGGATGCGCTGCGCGTGTTGATTACAACCGGAAGTCGATAGATTTAGCCATTGGGATGAATAAATCGGAAGTGCGAGCCGTAATGGGCGAGCCACGTCGCACAGATGTAAATGAGGATCGCGAGCGCTGGATTTTCTGGAACCCGGCGATTATCGGCTTTACGCCTATTGATAATGAAACTCTTGCGCAAGACCGTTTAGTGGTGACTTTCGTAGAGGGGAAAGTGACTCGTTGGGGTAATCAGACCTATATAGACGATGCCGCTGAGATTAGTCGGAAGACGATGGAAAACTCCATGACTCTGATTAAAGAGACACAAAAAACAGCACAATAAACTGTTTGCTGGATTCTTTATAAACCCGCCTTGGCGGGTTTTTTGCTTTATGGGTAGTTGTATTTTGGGGACACCCATATTGCCGAAGAGGTAGTGCTGGTTAAAACAGTGCTTTTGTCGACGGGTATACTCTTTGGTTTCGTCAAAGTAGGGCTGACATCCTGTCGAGAAGCCCCTAGAGGTATTTAGGTTTGCCATGAGTTCTAATGTGTTCTGGTTGTTTTTACCCGCCTGTTTTGCCCTGAATATGGCCTTTGGTCCCAATAATCTGCTGTCCATGACGGTAGGGGCCAAGCAAGGGATACCGACTGCCCTGGTGGCAGCTATGGGGCGTCTGGTCGCTTTTGCCATCATGATTGTGGTGGCAGCCTTGGGGATGGGAACCTTGTTGATGGTCTCGGAAACGGCCTTTACCGTGGTCAAGTTCGCGGGGGCGGCATACTTGATTTGGCTGGGCATTAAGGTGCTGCGTGCCAGTGGTAAATCGTCCGCTGAACAAACAAAACTGAACAAGAGTGATGTCTGGGGTTTGGTACGCCAGGAGTTCTTCGTGGCGATGGGTAACCCTAAAGCCATTCTGATCTTCACCGCTTTTTTCCCGCAGTTTGTGGATATGAATAATTATTGGTCCAGCTTCCTGACACAGGGTGTGATTTTCCTGCTGCTGGAAGTGATCGCGATTGCAGCCTATGCTTATGTGGGCACGCGTCTGTCAGGCGTGATGCAAAATGCGCGTGGCCTGCGTTGGGTGAACCGTATTAGCGGCAGCATGATGATAGGTTTTGGTGTGATCCTGGCCATGGCCCGACGTTCCTGATGCGGCAGGCCCGTCCAGACCTGTGAAAAAGAGCTCTCCTTGCGAGAGCTTTTTTTATGCCTATCACCGGTCTGGCAAGGCCAAGTCTCATGTTTTTATGGGTGTTTTTAAATTCAATACAAAGAACTTGAAAAATCCCCTGTTGCTGTGTGAAGAGCCTGTTTTGCTTGTGTTTCTATTTGTACAGGGTAAACACTGAATATGCTGTTTAATGCTTGAAGTTTGTAATTTTTTTGTTAGGATAAAAATTCGTTCTAGGCTTTTTTATTACCTAAATGGCAGGAGGCTTGGAGATGAATGATATGCCCATGAACTGGCCCAGTGATTTCCCGAGTAAACACGATTCAATATAAACCTTCCAAGAACAGCGGAGACCATTAAGCAGCCAGGCCGCCCTATGGGCGGCTTTTTCATTGGTGCACAAGAGTTCTGGTTTTTATAGTGATGTATTTTAAGGTTTGCCCTGTCGTTTATTGATAATATTCCAATGCTGAATTGCCTATGACAGGGAATCCCCACTGGGCTACCTTAAATTATGGTTTATTGCGCTTGGTGGCTTGAAATAATACGGAGCAGAAAAAGAATGAATGGTGTCAAGACCTTGTTTGTTTTATGTTTTCCCCTGCTTCTTGGCGCTTGCTCCAGTATCGCCGTTAATTATTATAGCGACCCCGAAGGAGCCACTGTCGTTTGCAATGGCAGCGTCTATGGTGAGACCCCACTGACCATTCGCTATGCGCTTAGCGATGACGATAAGCGCCTAGGGGTTCTTTATACAGACTCTTGTTATGCGCAGTGGCTCAGTGGATACCGGGTCTCGTATAGCAATCGGGTGCACCTTCCCCGGATTCCGGTTTTTGGCTATCAAATGGCCAAACGTCCCCTGGGAGACGGTTATGCACAGGACGCGGATTATGGTTTGCGGGTGCAGACCTTGCGGCAACTGCGGGCGCAACAAGAAGAAAACCGTAGATTGATGCAAGACCAACTTCGGGAGCAGCGTAAAACCAATTGCCTGCTGGAGGGGAAATCAAAATGCTAGTGCTCCCTTGGGCAGGTATTAACTTGTAATATGGCCTCTGACTAAACGTGATCAAGGGGTTTTCAGACTTGTTCTGATGGGCCGTACCTACTGCTGGCCTTTCCATGGGCTGTGGGTGTCACGATGGCAACTGGCTGTGAAATTGTGTAGCTGACGGCTGTGCATGGCGGATTCATAGCCTTGTTGCGCGTACACAAGTCCGTCAGGGCCTATGCTATTTTTCTCTCTTTCCCTTTTCTGATTGATTCAGCCTTGCCACGTTCATCTGCTATCTCTTCTCGTCGTATCACTATCCGCGATGTCGCCAAAGCGGCAGGGGTGTCGTTGACCACTGTCTCGCATGCCTTGAATGACAGAGGTGTGGTGGACCCACTTACACGTGCCAAGGTCAAGCAGATCGCGGCTGATATGGGCTACCGGCCCAATGTGCGGGCGCAGCGTTTGCGCTCGGGGGCGGCCAACAGCATAGCGCTGGTATCGTCCATGCCGTTTGCTGTGTCGGGCGGTGTGTCGCGTTTGGGTTTCATGATGGAAGTGGCGGGGATTGCGGCCGAAGCGGCCATGAGGCGCGGTCTGGCTCTGGTGTTCGTGCCCCCCTTGGAAAATGCCCAGGCCTTTTTGGAGGGGCTGGATATTGATGGGGCGATTTTGTTGGAGCCCATGACGGATGATCCCAATGTGCGCTTATTGCAGGAGCGTGGCGTGGCTTTGGTGTCGATTGGGCGTCAGGGTGGCACTGCGGACAGCATTCCCTTTATTGATCTACAGTCCACCGCAACCGCGCATCTGCTGTTGAACCATTTGTGGGAACAGGGGCGGCGACGTATTGCTTTGGTGCAAAGCAGCGCCGCGCGAGACTCTTATGCCAGTCATAAAAAGGCCTACGAGAACTTCGCCGCCGCGCACGCCATGCCGGTGCGCTATATGCAGGTAGAGGAAAGCTTGGGTGAAGCGGGTGGGTTTGATGCCTGCACTCGGCTTTTGGCACAGTATCCCGATACGGATGCCTTATGTGTGCCTGTGGATGCTTTCGCGGTGGGCGCTTTGGCCGCGGTCCAGCAAGCCGGTTTGCGCGTCCCGCAAGATGTGATGATTGCGACCCGTTACGACGGTTTGCGTGCTCGTACCGCAGAACCCGCTCTGACCGCTGTGGATCTGCATCTGGAACAAGTGGCGACCTTGGCGGTAGAGCTGCTGTTTGAGCATTTGTCGGGCGATAAGAGCCGCCTGTCGGCGTTGGGCCCAAAGCCGGAGCTAAGGGCCCGTGCCTCTACACAGTTGGATGTTTAAGTCAGCATAACGGCAAGACCGGAGACGGTCGCAAATATCAGAACCCCAATACGCAGACGGCGTTGATCCAGCCTGTGATGAACCAGGCTGCTTAATCCCATGCCTAATAACAATGCGGGCAGGCATAAAACGGCGTAGCTCAGGTGGGACCACTTCAGTGCGCCGGAGATGCCCAGCACGAGCAGCGAAATCACTTCCCCCACCAGAAAGCACAAGGCGACGGTTGAGCGCAGAGTCGCGACGGGGGCATGCTGGTACACCAGAGCCAAGGGTGGGCCACCAATACCGGTTGCGGTTTCAGTGATGCCGGTGACCAGGCCTGTGGCAATAAACGCTTTTTTACCGGGCGTGAAGCTGGGTGCCAGCACTGAAGCCAGCACCGCGAGCAAGGTGCTGATGCCGACAAATTGGTTTAACCAGTAAGTCGATAGCACCAGCAAAATCCCCAAACCGGCAAATGTCCCCGCAAAACGTCCGACGGTGATCCAGCCCGCACCGGTGCGATCAATCCCCTCGCGTTCACGCCAGGCAACATAGGCATTCAGTGGCAGCATCAGGAACAACAGGGCGCCGGGTATGGCTTCGGGATGAACCAAAGCCAACACCGGAACCACAATCAGGGCAAAACCCATGCCGCTGGCTCCCTGGATAAAGGCACCTGCCAACACGGCGGCAAAAGCAATCAGCAAACCAGCCGTCATGCCAAGGCCTTTTCTTGTGCTGCGCGACGAGCCAGGTGCTCGGTAGACGGCGCATGCAGTTTGCGGATGTCCGATTGCGCGACCGCATGACGAGCCAACTCACGCACTTCTTCCAGCAAGGGCAGGGGATCCCAATCTACGGGCTGGCCTTCCCAGAGGCGCAGCTTGCCTTGGACCACCACAGCCCGGATCTGATCGCGGGCGGCAATCCGAACCAGCTCCCAAGGCAGATCCCAGGAAGGCGTCATCTCAGGCACCTGCAGGTCAAGCACCAGGAAGTCAGCTTGCGCACCCACTCGAATCTGCCCAGTTTGAGTACCCAGGCCCACGACCTCGGCACCGCCACGGGTTGCCATGTCCAGCCAGGTCCAACCCGCGCCGCAAGAGGAGTCGCCCACCATCATGCCGAAGGCAAAGCGTTGTGCGGCCTCGCCATAATCCATCATGCGGAAGGCATCGCTGCGAGTGCCGTCCGTCCCCATGCCCAGACGGATGCCTTGAACACGCATGGCTTCGGCAGGAGCGACGGCATTGCCTTTCCAGGCGCTGGCAACTGGGTTGTAGGAAACGGCGGCATTCAAGTCGGCCAGCAGACGGACTTCGCTGGGGGTGACCAAGGTGGCATGGGCCAGCAAGGAGGCCGAGCCCAGGGCACCGATATGAGCCAGATGCTCGATCGGGCGGCGGCCATGAGCATTCAGGGAACGTTCCACCGCGACCAGATGCTCGTTGGCATGGGTCTGGAATACCCGACCGGCTTCTTCGCTCATGGAGTAGATACGATGCAACATGGCATCACTGGCGGCTTCGGGAATAGAGATGGCTAGTGAAGGGCTGATCAAAGCATGGTGCTCCCATTGCTGGAGGTGGGCCTGGGCGCGAGCCACAATAGGCTCGGCGTCCAAAAGTACCGCGCTGTGTTTGTCGTTGCAGATCAGGCCCAGAACGCAGCGTAGGCCTACGTCAGTGGTGGCTTGCACAATCGCGTCCAGATCCTCGGATGAACGAGTGCCCGCATCACAAACCGTGGTGAATCCACCCCGCAAGGCTTCCAGGGCAGACAGCTTGCTGGACGCATACAGATGGCGGGCATTCAAAGTGCTTTCCAGCGGCACCCAGACGCGGCGGAAAATCTCCGAAGGCTCGCCATATACCAGCGACTTCCCATAAGACTGAGTGACGTGATGGTGTGCATCCACAAAGCCGGGCATCAGCAAATGGCCGGGTAAGCTCAGGCGCGGCAGGCCGGGGTGACGGGAGGCAATTTCTTCCACCGTGCCAATATCGCTGAAGCGACCTTCTTCAATCAGCACAGCGTGTCCGCTGACGGGGCCTTGCGGCAACAAGAGATGTTCAGGCTCCAGAATGCGGGCCTGAGCCAGCTCATGGGATTGGAATAAAGAAGCGTGATTCATGGCACAGCTCATCAAGAATGTTGAAGGGGGGCGGTTTTGTGGGAACGCTGGCCGACGTGAATGAACAGATAGTTCAGGACAGCCGCCGTCAGAGCGCCCATGGCAACGCCGTTGGACAAGAGCAAACGCAGTTGCGAAGGAAGTTGGTCGTAGATGCCGGGGACAACGATGGGCAGCAAGCCCACGGCCAAGGCCGTGGCAACCACATACATGGCGGCATGACCGCGCAGGTCTACTTTGCGCAACATATCTATGCCCATGGTGCCCACGATGGCAAAGACCACCAGGCCGGTTGCGCCAATGACAGAGGCTGGGATGACGCTGATCAGCGCGGACAGGGGCGAGAACACACCAAACAGAATCAGGAACAGCCCACCTACCGCCGTGACATAGCGGGAACGCACTTGGGTGGCGCGGATGATGCCGATGTTCTCGCCGCTGGTAATGATCAGCGAGGTCCCGAAAATGCCACCCAGCAAAGACGCCAGTCCGTCGCCACGGATCGTATTGGGGACTTGCGCCTGTTGCTCGGCTTCCCCTTCTTTGCCTAGGACTTCATTCAAGGCAATGGTCTGGCCAGTGGCTTCAACCATGGAAATCAAGGTGAACAGCAGCAGCGGCAAAGCGGCAATCAGATCAAACTTGGGAGGGCCAAAGGGGAAGGGGGACGGCAGGGCCAACAGTGAGCCACTGCCCACACCGCTCAAGCTGATGTCGCCCATCAAGGCAGCGGACAAGGTGCCCACCATCAAGCCCAGCAAGATAGCCAACTGGCGGCACATTCCCTTGAGCAAACGGGCAAATAGCACCGTAGACGCAATAGTGATCAGGGCCAGCAGCAAATTGTCGGTATTGCCGAAATTGGCTGTACCGGGCGTGCCGGCAATCAGCTTGCCGGAGATCTGCGCCAGGTTGATGGCAACCAGCAAGAGCATGATGCCGATCACCAGCGATGGGAAATAACGCAAAAAGCGTTTGAAGATAGGGACGATCAGGAAGTACAGCAGGGCGGACAGAATCACCGCGCCCGAGGCGGTGGGCAGATCGGTTTGTTGTGCGATCAAAATGAACAAGATGATGGGCGCGCCACCGGGCAGCATCACAAAAGGCAGCTTGGCGCCTATGCCGGCCGGACCGAAGGATTGGATCAAGGTGCCTATGCCACAAACCAGAAAAGTGGCGCTAAGCAGTTCAGTGGTCAGTGCCGTATCAAAGCCTAGGGCCTTGCTCATCAAGAACACAGCCGCGATGGGTGAGGCGGCCATGACCAATACGTGTTGCAGTCCGAAGGCAATCATGCGCTGGGGGGAGTACAGCTCATCCACTTGCGCAGTGGGGGTGTCTTTCATCCGTGTCTCCTGTGCTGCGTTGCTAGTCTCTCAAGAGCCTGCCGCAGCCTTTTGGTTTTTGTTGCGTGATAAGTAAAACGATTTGGTTTTGAATTCTACGTTCAACCAAAACGTTTTGGTAGTGTATTTTGGCCTTTCCGAAAAGTCGATGTTGAAATCAAATAAGGATTATTTCGCTACGCTGAAATAGCCTGTTGAAGGCAGAGGCAGAGGCAGAGGCAGAGGCAGAGGCAGAGGCAGAGGTCAGGCAGCTCGCAGTGAGCTAGAGGCTGCGTTTGTTAGCGTGGTTCAAGGCCAGCACTTCTATGTGTCCTAGCAAGCCGGATGAGGGTCGCTTAGCAGGGAACCAAGCGATCTGATGTAGAGGCAGGAAGTGGCATGAGGAGAGCCGAAGTCATCAGAGACTTGGCCATAGTGGGTATGGAAAACGGTAGGGGGAGGGGCCGTGAAGCGTAGACGACACGAAAGAGCGTCTGAACAGTGGGGATGGCTCACCCTTCAAGCAGTCAGGCACGACCGCCCAAAGGATGTTTTTACGTAACAGGCGTCAATCCACGATGTAGAGCTTGGCGCCTGTCTGGGTGGAGGAACGATGCGGTTCGGCATTGTCGGCCACATGATAAGACTGGCCCGGCTCCAGGGTGAAGCGACGTCCGTCTTCTAGTTCTGTCTCCAGCGTGCCCTCCAGGCACAACAACATATGGCCTTTTACACACCAGTGATCGGCCAGATAACCGGGGCTGTATTCCACCATGCGTACGCGAATGGGGCCAAATTGCTGGGTGCGCCACAAGGCCATGCCTGTTTCGCCTTTGTGTTCAGTGGGAGTAATGTCGGACCAGTTAACGGTGCAAAAGGGTAAGTTCTGAATATCCATGCTCGTGGCTCGCTTGAAGGGATGATGGTCATAGTAGGCCTGTTTGCGGGGCCTGGTTTGTCTCCTTAGTATTTTGTCTTGATACAGGCAATTTCAATTTAGAAATTTGCTGACGGCACAAACGCGCAAAGATCAGGAATACTCGCGCTCAACAGGGGCTCTTCATGGCTCTTGTATTAATAAAAGGGGAAGCGTATGAGTCTGTCTCAATCATTATTATCTGCACACCATCGTCGACGCTGGAGCGTGTTGGCCGCTGCCTTCTTGCTATCGGCGTGCAGTAGTTTGCCTGAGCAGTCGGCACAGCGTGAGGCGGTATTGGCCTCAGTACCGCAAACAGCCTCAACCTTGGGTACGCAGTGGGGAGAGGGGCGCGAGTCACGAGCCTACGCTGTTCCAGCCCAACGCGTCGAGCCGCAGCGCGATGAGCTGCAATTGGCTTATTCCGATGAGCGCAGTATTCGCCAGGCGTTGGGACAGAACCTGGATGCCCAGCGCAGCATCTTGCTCGATCAAGGCAAGGTGGAGCTGTCTATCCATGATGGACGCGACAGGCCTTTGACTATTTACAGCCGCATTGGGCAGAAGAACTATCAATTGGCAGGCAAATCAGGCGAGCGTTACGTCCTGGTCTATACCAATCGCAGCGCGACGCCTTATGAAATCATTGCCACGGTAGATGGTCTGGATGTCTTGTCGGGAAAGGCGGGTAGCCGCAGCCATAATGGCTATCTCTTGCAGGCAGGGGCCGTGTTGCGCATCGAAGGCTTTCGTAAAAGTGCTGATGAAGTGGCGGCGTTTCGTTTCTCTCCCAAGGACCGGGCTTATGCCGCAAACAGCCTGGCGGGTGATACACGCAATATCGGTGTGATCGGTACGGTGCTTTACGAAGTGCGCCCGGTGACTCCGGCTCAACCTGCCGTGCAGTCGCCCAATCCTTTTCCTGCCGATAAGAGCGGTGGACACTACGCGCCCCCACCACGGTACTAAGGCTTGATCGTTTCTTTCTTTTGATTGGTATGAGCGCTCTTTTCATCGCGGTTCAGTTCGAACAGCACTGAGAGAGGCTGCGGGGTGGTCAAACATCCGTTTTAGCGGATCTGTCATTAAGGCTGGGCTAAAATCGCTTTTTCAGTTGTGTTCTTGGAGAGGGTATCGACATGAGTGGCTCCTTTACTTTTGTGATGGTGTTGGCGTTTCTGGCTGTGGTCGTGGTGATGGCAGGGGTCAAAGTTGTGCCCCAGGGCCAGCAATGGACGGTTGAGCGTTTTGGTCGCTACACCCGCACTCTGACGCCAGGCCTGTCTTTGCTGGTGCCTTTTATGGACCGCGTGGGCCGCAAACTCAAAATGATGGAGTCTGTGCTGGATGTGCCTTCACAAAGTGTGATTTCCCGCGACAACGTGGCTGTGACAGCGGACGGTGTGGTGTTTTATCGTATCGACAATGCGGCCCAGGCAGCCTATGAAATTGATCACCTGGAACTGGCTATTGTGAATCTGACGACCACGAACCTGCGTTCGGTTCTGGGTTCGATGGAACTGGACCATATGTTGTCCAACCGCGAAGTCATTAACGATCGTTTGCTGGCGGCAGTGGATGCGGCCACCACACCTTGGGGAGTGAAAGTCACCCGTGTGGAAATCCGCGATTTGAATATGGCGCCCGAGTTGCAAGAAGCCATGAATCTGCAGATGACGGCAGAGCGCCATCGTCGTGCAGCCGTGACCAAGGCCAGCGGCCAGAAAGAAGCGGAAGTGCTGCAAGCCGAAGGTGAAAAGCAAGCGGCCGTATTGCGTGCTGAAGGTGAAAAACAAGCCGCTATTTTGCGTGCCGAAGCACGTGAGCGTGAAGCCGAGGCCGAAGCCCGTGCAACCCGCGAAGTGTCTGACGCCATCAAGAGTGGTGACGTTCAGGCCTTGCAATACTTTGTCGGCCTGAAGTACGTGGAAGCCTTGCGTGATGTGGGTACGGGTCCTAACAGCAAGCTGGTGCTGATGCCTTTGGAGGCTAGCGGCATTACGGGTGCGGTGGCGGGCGTGACCGAGCTGCTCAAGACCACCGGCAGCAAGCTGGGACAAAGCTAAGTGAATAGCTGGGGGAGCTGATCTTGTCGTTCATTTTTGATTCCTTCTGGTATTGGTTGGTGTCTGGCGTCGTGCTGATCGCTGCCGAGGTCGTGATCTCCGGTGTCTATTTGCTTTGGCTGGGTCTGGGAGCCTTGACGGTGGGCTTGTTTGCGGCTGCCTGGCCTGATGCCCCCAACTGGTTGCAGTGGTTGATTCTGGCTGTTGCCATGCTGGGATGGGTCGTGGTCGGTGTGCGTTGGCAGCGACGCAGCCGGGCCAATCAGCCTGACATTGTCAATACCGGCTTGAGTGCTTACGTTGGCGCCCATGCGCAGGTCAGCGAAAGTTTTGTGAGTGGCCGTGGGCGTATTCGGCTTAACGATAGTTATTACAGTGCCACTGCGACCCAGAATCTGGAACAGGGCGCTGCAGTTGTGGTGTTGGCAGTGGACGGCGCTGAAATGCGTGTTCAGGCTGTTGAGCAAGATAAATAGTAGGGTGTAAGAACAATGATGAACAATCGCTACGGCAAGCTGGCTTCCTTGGTGTATCACCTGGACAAGCCGGTAGGACGCTCTTTCGGGGATGTGGAGTACTACCTGGAGCGTTTGCATGGCACAAGCGGGCCAATTCTGGAGCCCGCAGTAGGCACAGGCCGCATTTTGATTCCCTTGCTGCAAGCAGGGCTGGATGTCAGCGGCTTCGATCTGTCCCAGGAAATGCTGGATTACTGCCAGCGTGAACTGGAACTGCGGTCTTTGAACTCGCCGCTTCAACTGGCAGGGTTTACGGATTTCACGGCAGATCGTCTTTTGGAGGCGATCGTGGTGCCGGCCGGCTCTTTTCAACTACTGGATTCGTTTGAGCAAGGCATGGCCGCGCTACGCCGTTTTCATGCGTGCTTGAAGCCAGGTGGACGGCTGTTGCTGGATCTGGACCCGGTGGCGGCGATTGTGAATGTGCAGCCCGGAATGCGGACCTGGTCGGCACCGCCGCATGGGCTGATTACCCTCAATGCCACTGCTCTGGATAAAGATTACTGTGCCCAGGTAAGCTGTGAAATGCATCGCTACGAATTATGGGAGCATGGTGTCTTGCTGGAAACCCAACTGGAACAGTTCTCGCTACGTTGGTGGGGCGTTCAGGAACTGCGCATGGCGCTGGAGCAGTTGGGCTTTGGTGAGATTGTTATCTCCGGCGGGTATCAGTATGGCAAGACGCCTCAGGATACGGACGGGATTATTTCCTTTGAAGCGCGCAAGCTGTAAGGCTGGGGCTGAGCTTGGTGCCAGTAATCGTATTAGTGTGGTGACTAAGGTGGGCACTGTGTCTGATAGGGACAAGGGTATAGGCCCATACGTGAATGCTGGTGCTGCACCAGCAATGACAGGGCCGCAAGCTGGATTCGGGTGTCGGGTTATTTCAGCCCTGTCCGCTTTCATACTGGCTCTACTGCCTGTATTCAGTCCCGCCGCACAAGGGCTGAGCCTGACGCAAGATGAGCAAGGCTGGGTTTATGTGAATGAAAAGGGCGCAGCAGTGTTACGGCCCTTCATTTACGACAATGGCCCTGATTATTTTGAAGAAGGTCTGGCCCGTTTCGTCGCCAAGGGGAAGATGGGTTTTCACGATCAATCCCTGAAAGTCTGGATACCGGCGCGTTACGATTTCGCCTTTCCTTTTGTGCATGGTAAAGCCAAGGTTGGCATGAACTGCAAGCTCATCCCTGAAGGCGAGCACCGCTCGGTTCGCTGTCAGCATTGGGAAACCATTGCCAATCCTTTGACTGCATTACAAGATCAGCCTGAGAACTAGCCTGTACACAGTACACTGCAGGACAGAACTTATCCGGAGAGCACGATGAAGAAATGGGGAATCTTGGGACTGGTTGGCGTTTTGTCTGCTTGCGCGAATCAAGCCTCGACACAGCCACCCGTGGGTATGGCCAACCCGGCTTCGGCTTATTGCGTGGAGAAGGGTGGGCGATTGGAGATCGTCAATACACCAACGGGGCAAGTGGGCATGTGCACCTTGCCGGATGGTACGGTGATTGAGGAGTGGGAGCTTATGCGTCGTGACCACCCTTCAGCAAAGTCCTGAAGCCAGAGAGTAAAAGCCAGCGAAAAGCTGGCTTTTTTGTCAGCGTTCGATGCGGACTTCAAAGTACGCTTCAGACTCGCCCAGATCGCGAAAGCCGTCACTCATGGCGCGCGTGGCAGCGGCAATCCATTTCTTGGCCAGGGCAATGTCCTCGCCGGATAACTCCGTCTCTGCCGTTTCTTCGGCCAATTGCCAGGCTCGATAGGCCTGGACCACAGCCTCCGGGCCTTGCATGACTTTTTCTAAGCTGCGGCGAAAACGCTCCTCAGCCTCGCGGCGGCCGCGTTCGGTGATATCGGAAGGAGCGTCGTGCAAAGTAATGGTATAGGACATGATGCTTCTTTTTTGCTGTATGGATGAACAGTAATTTAGCATGCCTTTTTATCTTGAGCCAGATTTTTGTGATATCTGCAGCATGAATTGTTAGCTCACTTCTTTGACGTTTTTGTGCTGCTGGAACCAGGTCGCACGGTTGCTGGGCTCTGGCCGACTGCCCAGCGTTGATGTTCTACCAGGGACTACCCGTTCTAGCCCGTGGGTATACTGTTCCAAACAGATTTCCGCTCTCTTTTTTTCATTGCCGAGGTTCAGGGTGCAGCTTGTCGTGATTGGCAGTATTACCGTTGATATTGTGGTCTCTGGCATGCCAGCCGAGCTGGCGCGTGGCGACAAGCAGGAAGTGGGTTCGATCGACTTGTATCCAGGCGGCGGTGCACTAAATGCGACAGCCAGTTTTATGGAGCAAGGCGAGTCGGTTCGACTCTTGGGGGCGCTGGGTCGAGATGGCCTAGGCGGCTGTTTGCGAACCCATATTGAGCAACTAGGTATTGATGTCAGCAGTATGCAGCGCTGCCCTGATCAACCTACAGGTAAAGCCATTGTTCTGGTAGGGCCTTCCGGAAGTGCTTCGGTGCTGGCGCGACGAGGTGCCAATGCCTGCTTGCGTGTTCAGGCTCAAGATCTGCAAGCAGACTTGATCTACGTGGCCCCTGTTGCCTTGCAGCCTATGGAAAGTTTGGCGCAGGCCTTAGCTGAAAGAAGCGAGACGTCAGCTTGTTTGGTGGTCAATCCCAGTGTGGCTTGTTTGCAGCATCAAGGACTTGGATTTCAGCAAGTTTGCGCGCGTGCCGATGTGCTCGGTTTAAATGCAGTAGAGGCCCAAATGTTGGCAGGTGTTAAGGATACCGATATTGAGCTGGAATTATCCATTCATCAAGCGTGCGAGCTGGCCACGCGTTTGCAACATCATCCCCAACAAGCTGTGCTGATTACCTTGGGTGTGCAGGGGGCGGTATTGGCTTTTAATGGACAACATTATGTGCAGCCTGCCAGTAAAGTCATGGTGCGTTCAACAGTTGGGGCCGGGGATGCGTTTCTGTCCAATTTTGCCTTGGCCTGGAAACGGGGGCTGAAACCGCTAGAGGCCCTGGATTTGGCCAACCAGGCAGCGGCAGCAAGGTTGGGACAGTGGGCGGCCAATACGTTTCCGCCTATGTTCGGGCAAAGCGCGGATGACGTTCTGGCTTGGTGAGCATTGAATAAAAGAACACAGTAAAAACAATCGCAAAGGAAGGGGAGATGGCTGTCACTGTCATTATTGTCGGTTTATATCTACTGGTGATGGTTTTACTGGGCATCACACTCTGTCATACCCGTCCCAAGACATGGAAACGTGATACGGCTTTATTAATGGTTACGCCCTTGGCAGTCCCCGTGGTTTACGCAATTTTTACCGTCTTCAGTGGATAGGGCGCAGACACGAAGTGTCTGTGCAGAGGCTGTTGTTCCATGTTGCGAGCTTGTTTGCTGCAGAAATACGCTCGTGTGGCTCGAGCTTGGTCTTTGTGTCTGTGCTGTGCGGGATCTTGACAATCGTTGACTTCATGTTCTGAGGAGGGGCAGTTACCATGGTTTCAAGCTTGTTTTAGTTGAAATTTCAGGATGTGCGCCATGATTACTGCCTCGAATCTGATCGATTATGTACCAGTGGTATTAATGCTGGCTGGTTGCGGGATCCTGGGCTTTATTTTGCTGTCTTTCTGTCTGCATCGCTCATAAATTGCGCCGGGCATTGTCTTACTTTGTCATAAAACCCGGCTCCTTACGCGTGATTTCAACTTCTTCTTTTACTTAACGTGTTGCTTTTGCTGCACGCCTGCCATTGCTCACTTTTCCTATCTAACAAGTGTAGTAAGCTATTTCCACGATCTGTTTCGCGTCCAGCGCCTGAAAGCTTTTTCTAGCTTGCGTTAACAGCAGACGCTGCTTGGTCAATCATCGTGTCAAATGACAAACCAGGCCTTAGCAAACATCAGGTCAAGGAGAAGGAAATCATGTTTTTCCGCTTAGTTTCTGCTTGTGCAGGCTCTTTGATGTTATCGGCATGCGCCAGCTCCAGCCAAACGAGCACTGCGCCAGCGACCCAGGCTAACTTGGCCTCGCTTTTTTGTCAGAGCATGGGCGGACAAACCATTGTTCACGAAAGTGAGCGTGGCGCTTATGGAACCTGTTTGATGAAAGATGGCTCGGAGTCTGAGGAATGGGCCTTTTACCGTAGCTGGTATCCCCGCATGGACTGAATTCTTTGCCAAATGTGGTTTTTTTGTGGTGATACCGCACCGCGATCGTGGGCGAAGGTGATAAACTTAGCCAATCAAATGTGTTATTTGGGAAGTAGAATCTTATGAACTCAACGCGAACTACCCGTCGGCAAGTCTAGCCGTGGCCGCGTAGCGTTTCGTTTGCTTTCCAAGAACGTTCAATTCAAAAGCGCGGCTTTTTCAAGGCCGCGTTTTTTATTTCAGGAAGTGTTATGGTCCGAATCACACTGCCCGATGGCTCCCAGCGAGAG
>JTFO01000738.1_pt1 | contig 41337 bp, 27 predicted proteins | sample 235411 | NCBI WGS metagenome assembly JTFO01 (sample SAMN03067590, study PRJNA260953) | activated sludge metagenome | biome: Sludge; feature: Wastewater; isolation source: CETP activated sludge from laboratory augmented bioreactor treating... | place: India:Gujarat | collected 2013-04
AATAGTCTTTTTCAAATATTTAAAGTACAAGGAATAACGCTCGCACTACTCTTGTTATGGAGCGATGAGATATTAGGACTTTTGGGGATTGATTTAGCTTACTTGCATTTGTTGTACGTTGATTTGGTAGGCGTATCTTTACAGGTGCTGGTTATGGCTATTTTGAACGTCATGTTCTATTTAGATAAGCGTTACATTAGCTTGATACTTATTACGGTAATGATGCTAAGTAATTTGTTACTGAGCTGGTTATCCATTCAGTTAGGTGCGCAGTTTTATGGCTATGGGTTCGCGCTATCGATGCTATTAGCAACGCTACTTGGAATTGGCATGCTCAACCGTAAATTTGAGCGGCTAGAATACGAAACCTTTATGCTCCAGCGTAGTTAGCTGGTGAAGAACTTGAGGAACTTGCGGCCCCAGCTCCGTAGCTGGGGCCGCAAGTCCTTCTTCGGCTCAATCGAAGCTGTCTAGGACGGCGCGCAGGGCGCGTTTGGCGGCGGGTTCGCCGTGTACGAGGCGGATATCGGGGATAGGGCGCTGGGCGCTTTGTACGAATTCGACCAGTTCGCGTTGGTCGGCGTGGGCTGAGTAGCCGCCAAGGGTATGGATACGGGCGTTGATGGCGATGCGTTGGTGATCGAGTACCACATAGCCGGAACTGCCGGAGCCGAGGCCGTGTTCGGCGTAGCGTTGGATGTCGCGGCCGGGGGTGCCTTCGGCTTGGTAGCCGACAAAAATCAGATCGGTGCGGGCATCGGGCAGCAGCTCTTTCAGGTAGTTGACGATGCGGCCACCGCTGCACATGCCGCTGGCGGCTATGACAATCGCTGGGGTGCCGCTATCGCGTAAGAGTTCCACCAGTTGTTCGTGCTGTTCGTGGCTTTCAACGATGTGCAGCCGTTCAAAATTGAGCGGATGGCGGTCGTCGGCCAGACGTTGCTTGGCTTCGTCATCCCATTGCTGGCGCAGGCGTCGATACATGGCGGTGTATTGCGATGCTAGCGGCGAATCTAAAATCACTGTCATCTTGGCCCAATCGGCGTGGCTGTGGATCAGATCTTCAAGTTCGTACAGCAGCTCTTGGGTGCGGCCGATACTAAACGCCGGAATAAGTACCGTCCCTTGATCTTCAAAGGCCCGCTCGATGACTTGTTTGAGCTGTGCTTGGCGGTGCTCGCGCGGTTCGTGCAGGCGGTCGCCGTAGGTGCTTTCTAGTACTAAGATATCGGCGTACTCGAGTGGGGTCGGATCTGGTAGCAAGGGCGTATTTTTGCAGCCGAGGTCGCCTGAAAAGACCACCCGAAAGCCGTCTTCGATGCGCTCAAATTCGGCGTAGGCAGAGCCTAAGATGTGGCCGGCGTTGCGTAGCCGTAAGCGGATTTGGTCGCTGCTAAAGGGTAGGGTGAACCATTGATCGTAAGCGATAGGCATCACTTGGCGCTGGATGCGGCGCACCAGGTGGTCAATCATGTCGTCTTGCTGGTTGCTGTGGCCGAGCTGCAATTTTAATGCATCGCTCAAGACGATCGGCAGCAAACTAGCGGTGGCTGGTGTGCAGTAAATGGGGCCGCTGAAGCCGGCGGTGATCAGTTGTGGCACGCGCCCAACGTGGTCGATGTGGCAATGAGTGAGCACCAAAGCTTCAATGGTATCGATGCTAAAGCCAAGCCCGCTGCTAGCTCTGCTGTAACCCAGCGTGCCCTCTTGCTCGGCGACCGCTAGCATTTGTTGATTAAGTTGATGGCGTTTAGCATCCATCCCTTGAAACATACCGCAGTCGATCAACACGGAACATGGATTGGAGCTACCTTTGATATCGAGGTGAAGTTGATGGCAAGAACCGGTGACCCCTTCATGAGCACCATGATGTGTAATATCCATTTACATTTCTCCTTGAGTTATAAGCGAAAAATCAGCCTAGACCAGAAAAAAATTACTGACAATAGCCGATCTCTCAGGTAGCCTATTTGTATTAGGAGAGGCAGCACCTTGTTCGAACTCCGTAATCCATACTTTGGTCGCACTGCTGCCTCTTCTAATTCTCTTTATGCGCTAGCGCAAACTCCGAATAAGCTCCGATTAACCTCCGATTAAGCCCCCGCTAAGCTCCAAACAAACAAGCCCTCACCAAAACCTTTACACTGTTAAAATAACGGACGCTCAAATCATCCCCAATCTGACAACGATTTCGTATAAAACCCGATTGTTTTTTAACCCTTTCGTGTCTTATTCTTTAAAATTTAACCAAGGTGCAACAAATCGTTACGATTTTGAGCCTACTATATCGAAAATGATTTATAGCGTAATCTTTACATACTACCTACAATTATAAGCACTATTTTCTGTACGGACATGGGGGAACAAGCAGTGACAGCTGGTGAGAGTAGTCATTATAAGAGGCACCGCAAGATATCGTTATATAACGGTGACGAAAAATTATCTGATATTGGAGTGCCAAGCAGTGAATCGAATGGTCAAGCCTTGCGTCGGGCCATGATGGAAATGGAACGGTCACCGATTCTGACCCACGCGGTGTTTCGGGATCGCAATGGTAAGCTTTGGGTGTTACCACGCTCAGCTTCGATCTTTAAGCGGCTCCATATCAGTATTCTAGCGCATTAAAGCTAGTTTTCGCGTTAGTTATTGCATTAAGGCGACTTCATGAGGCTTTCCGCAAGGTATGCCCACGGTAGTTACACATCTAAAATCTGCTCTATTACTTTTAAGCTAGTTATCTCAATCTTCATCAGGATTCTTTTGGTTTTTGTTGGCAAACTCGCTAATCCGACTAGTCATGGTTATCTTCTTATGGTTATATAAGCTTATGTCGTAAATGCTGATGTGATGAGCTGACGGCGCTACCCATAATAATAAGAATAATTAGACTAGCAGGATTACCGAATGCGTATAATTCAGGTAGACCAACAAGCACGCGCAGTGACGCATTTGGTGTTGTCGCTTTCACTGCTATTAGCTGGGGTTTTTATCCTCGGCTATCGCTACTGGGAACCGACCCAGTTGCCGCTGTACCACACCATGAGCTCATCGTTGCTATTAGGTGCGGTGTTTAATGGCTTGAGTCTCCTTACCTTTGATTTGCATTCAAAACGCTCGTGGCAGCCTTGGTTGTCGCGTGCGTTTGCCGTTATTGGGGTGGTGGTAGCTGCCAACGGCTTGTTTGGCTCCGTGATTGATCCTTACGATTCGCAGGTGCATCCGATTACGCACGGCTTGATGGGGCTATTGTCGCTGTGGTTAGCGCTGCGGTTACGTGGGCGGGTGGCGATGCGCGTGCAAGCGTTGCTGGCGGCCCCGATTGCACTGGGCATGTTAACCATGATAGTGCTGCATTTTTATTATCAGCAGCCGTTGCTGGCGCGGCATCCGATTGGCAGTTTGATTAGTTGTACGCTGGTGTTGCTGGCGGCATTGGCGGTGTGGAATGCCAGCCGTGCTGGGCATGAGTACCTGCCTCCTGTCAGTGCGTTGACCACCTGGATGGTCTTGTTAGGTTTAGCCGCCGCAACCAGCTTTGGTTTACTCACCTTTCACAGCCAAATGAATAACTTGCGCGAACAAGGTCGTGAGGTTGCCCAGAATTTAAATGAAAGTAGGCGCTCCTTAGGGTCGCAGCATCTACGCACTTTTGAGCGCATGGCTGAACGCTGGGGGGATTATCCTGCCAGCCATCATGACCAATTGATGGACGCTGATGTAAAGGCCTATTTAGAAGACATTGATTTTCTTGAAAGTATGATGCTGCTTGAAGGGACAGATGTGGTTTGGGAGCAGAATAAAAACGGCGATAGCCATTACACCCATCTGTGGAACATCGACCCCTATTTGCGCGTGAGTGCTGCTGCGAGTTTAACCCGGATTGAAATGCTGATTGCCTCTCGCGACAACTCGCCTGATGGAACCTTGATGTTTGTGCGTTTGCCGGTGGAATTTACCGAATCGCATCCTCCGCACCAAGAACAGCCGGAGCGGCAGTTCTCTTTATTGGTGGTGTTTGACGTGCCGCTGATGTTAGCGCCGCAAACCCGCATTATGGAATCACCTATTACCGCATACACCATGCTTGGCCGAGGCGTGTTGATTGATTATGCTGGGTATTGGATCAGTGACGAGCAAAAAGCTTACCTCGCCAGTAAGGCTTTGTTCTTGTATGACAGTGCGTTAGTAACAGACTACAACACTTCAGGTAACCCGATTCAAACCTACTTGGTAGACCTTAGTGGTTTACAAGAGCGGGCCAATCTTGAGGTGTTGGTGGTGTTTGCGGGGATTTTGCTGGTGCTGATGATGGCGCTGACGGTAGAGCGTAACCGCGAGTTGGTGTTGCAGGGCAGGCAACTGAAGTTTCAAGCCGAGCATGATGCTCTGACCGGGCTGTTTAACCGCACCACCAGTGAGCAGGTGTTAGCGGATAGGTTCCATAAAAACAAGCAGCAAACGGTGTTGTTTATCGACTTGGATGGCTTTACCTACATCAACGATAGCTTGGGCTTGCAAGTGGGTGACCGCTTACTCCAAGTGCTGGCGCAGCGGTTAGAAGCTGTGGTTGGTAAGCAGGCTATCTTAGGCCGTTTTGGTGGCGATGAGTTCTTGATCATTACCGACAAAGTGCATGACAATGAACGGGCGGTCAAAGAGCTGACGGATAAGTTATTAGCGGCCGTCGCACAGCCGTATCGGATCATGCACCATAAAATATACTTAACTGCCAGCATTGGCGTGGCGCATCAAACGGACGACCAATATGCGCCATTGGAGTTGGTACAGCGGGCCGATATGGCCATGCATCAAGCCAAGCGCCAAGGCCATAATCACGTGCAAGTGTACCAAGAGAGTATGAGCTTGCAGTTTAAATCATCAGCGGCGATGCGTTCGAGTTTGCAGGAGGCGATTGAGCGTAATCAGTTGGCCTTGCATTATCAGCCCATTGTGCGCTGTAGCGATACCGCCACAGTGGGCTACGAAGCCTTGTTGCGTTGGGAGCGTGAGCCTGGGCGTTTTATTCCGCCATCTGAGTTTATTCCTTTGGCCGAAATGACCGGCCAGATCATTCCGTTAAGTGAGTGGGTGTTTAGACGGGCCTGTGAGGCGGCGGTGCAATTGCAGCAATATGGGCCATGTAAGGTAGCGGTTAACTTAAGTACCTTGCACTTTAACCGCAGCGAATTTAAAGGCTTTTTAGAGCGTACGTTAGAAGAAACCGGGTGTCAGCCGCAGTGGTTAGAGTTAGAACTCACCGAAAGCATCTTGATGGAGAACACCGACTATGCGGTGGATATCTTGCAAAGCTTGCGTGATAAGCAGATCAGCATCTCGTTAGATGATTTTGGTACCGGCTTCTCCAGTTTGAGTTATCTGCGCCGTTTGCCGGTGGATAAAGTAAAAATTGATCGGAGTTTTGTGGCTGGGATCAAAACCCATCGCAGTGACCGAGTGTTGATTGGCTCGGTGATTAAAATTGCGCAAAGTTTGAATTTTAAAGTGGTGGCAGAAGGGGTAGAAACCCCGCAACAAGCTGAGTTTGTTACTGAGCTAGGTTGTGATTATATGCAGGGCTTTTATTTTGGCCGGCCAGTGCCTCTAGATGATTTGTTTGAAAGTTAAAGGTTGTAGAAATGAAGGACGTAAGCATGTTACAGGATGATAAAAGGTTGGTTATTGGGTCGGCGCGCGGTATCACCCACATGGCTACGGCTATGCTCTTGTTGGTGGCAGGAACGACCGCTGCCAGCGCGGCACCCGTGGCGGCGAACCAGCTTAACGTGCAGCAAATTCAGGCTGATGCCAATCAGTTAGCGCAGGCGCGGCAGCTATTGAGTCATGCCGATGCCAACGTACGTAGTAGTGCACTGAATAAGTTGTTGCAATCGGAGAATACGGCGCTGCGTGAAATGGCTTATGCGGTCGGGTTCGGTAGTGCCGATGACGTGGCGCGAGCCATTACTTTGAGCCATAGATTTAACGAAGTACAGACGTTGCAGATCACCTTAAACGAAGGTGATGGCGGTAAGGCCGAGCAATTGCGGCGCAGTTTAGGTGGCGTGATGAACGTAACCGTGCGCAGTTATAACGAGGTGAATGGCCGCTTTGAGGTGCGTAACTTCGGCGGTAGCCACAATGGTTATGGTGAAGTAGCTGGGCTGCAGGTTAGCCTATCGCAAAACGCCTGCAGCGCTAAATTTGAGCTTAACGACGTGAGTGAGTTAAGTGGCAGTGTGACTTGTGCAGGAGTTACTCTGCCAGCAACGATTGACTTGTTTTAACCTCTGAAATCACGATCTGTTCCGCGTCAGCTTGCCAATGAGAATGCACCACCAGCATAAATTGGCGAGCTGCCACGTTGGCCTTGCTTAGATCGATCTCCTTTTGCTCTTGGCCGAGCATCCAAGTTCCGCTATACACAGGCACCCAGCCTTGGGCGCTGCGCTCGGAACGGTTGGCAAGGATCTCAAAATCACGGATAAAGCTGCTACGCTGCTTGCTATGGTTAGCCAAGGTAATGCTATTAAGCTGTTGTAAGTTATCACCTAGGCTAAACGTGAGCCGCACAGGATTGTGTGCTTGATAGTTACCGAGCTTGTTATAGTTCGGCCCTTGTTGCGGCTGATAGCTCCAATGGGTGGCGGTATCACCATCGGTGAGCAGATTGCTATTGCTACCGGCGCTGGGCGCATGGCTCCAGGCACTTAGCGTCACGCTTTGTTGTAGAGCATTGAGGCCGGTATTATTGCCAAGATCCGCGACCAAGCCATCATTGAAAAAAGGGCCGATGGTTTCTAGTAAACGGTCGATGCGCAACACCAAGCCTTGGCCGCTATCTGCATCCACTGATTGCAACATCCCCACAGGCGTTTGGCCGACATAAACGGTACTGCCGCTCATGCCTTGATACAAAGGCGTGTTGATAGCATCGATGGGTTGTACGTAAAGGCGCAACAAATCAACGCTGCTGATGCTTACTGGGGTTAAGGTGCGAGCGCCATCGGCGCTAACGGTGCTAACACTGAGTTGGCTAGCACTTTGCAATTGTTTGAGGACATCAGCACTGGTGCTGGTGAGCTCGTTAAAACTAGCGCCACAGCCCTCAGCAGCAGGGCCACTCACGCCCATAATCGATAGGTCGTAACCGAAGTTTTGAATGGCAACGGCTTCACCTTTGCTGCGCGCAGCATTGGCGGCGGTGAGGTTGGCAAAAAAGTTGTCTTTGACAACGTGCTCGGGGGTGATCAGGTAACAGCTGTCTAGGCGTTTGAGCAAAAAGCCTTGGCCGATCTCGCCGGCCTCAACAAATACCGGAGTAATGGGCGTGTTTTGTGCGCCTGCTGGTTGGGCAATAGCTGCGGTGGCGATGCTTAGCCCCACCGAGGCGGCTAGCAGCGGCTTGATTGCCGCTGTAGGTCGTAACTTAGCCATGATTCGGATATCACCTGTTGTTTTTATACGTGCAGCTGTTAGCGCTCAACCACCACTTCTTCTGCTTTGATTTGTTCTTTTTTCGGAGCAAATAAGCTCCGTAACATCACGGTAAACTCAAGCATTAAGAAGATAATCGCGTACAAACTGGTCAGCGCCATCACCACAGGATCGTTACCGAAGCGCTTCCAGAGCGAGGTTTTAGCATCGTAACCGGCGCTGCCAAGGCGCTCTACCCGCGCAACCGTGGTTTCACCATGAGTAGTGATATACATGCTGTCGTCGGGTTCATAGCGCACAAAACCACGCAGCACGGCGTTGGTGTTGCGCTCAATATCGTTGTGTAGCGTCACGCGGTCGCCTTGGTCTAACTCAAACTCACCCGATACGTAACGCACGTCGCCGAACAGTTCCTGCTCGATGATACGAATATTGCCACTGAGTAACGTCGCTGCTACCGAAGTACTCACGTCGTCACCTATCACCACTTCTCCCATAAAAGGGAAGAGCAGTTGGCGTGATTGGCCAATAATCACATCCACGTACGAGCCCAATTCTTGGCGGCCAAGGTCACGTTCTAAGTAGCCGACTGAACCGTTAGCAAAGTCTGGATGTTCGAGGGTAATGACAAACTCGCTATTAGCATGATTAACAAAAAAGGTAACCTGAATACCTGGATTAACAATGATAAAATTCTCGCCAGTTTTGTAGTCAACCAGCTCCATTTGTTCTGCTGGATTTTGCTCGGGGTCCATCAGTGCCTCGCCGGTGATACCGCTAAGTACAGTCGCATCATTTGGGATACGCCACTGATTGATGGTGCTTTCGGCGGTCACAATGCTCATCACGTCCGTTCTAGCGCTTACCGTGTAAATGTTGACCCGGTCGGCAAAAAGCACGTACGCAAGCGCTGCTACCATCCCCGACAAAATCAAAAAAATCACGCTTTTACGAGTCCAGCCGCGACCGCGCAGGTTCTTCACCCGCGTTACCATAAACATGCGCATCGCACTATTTTTCAATACGGACATAAGTATCTCTTCTTATTAAATGCGAAGACGTTATTAGCTATTAGATATTAAATATTAGTTGATTGCGGAGCATCGGCTCGAATATCTAATAGCTAACGGCGCCTTTGCCGATATCAATACACCAACTCAAATTTAACGGGTGGCAACATGCGGCCGGCTTGGCGACGGACGAGGGTGATGGCGTTGCTGCCATCGCGCAGTAATGCTGGGTCGATTTCACACAGGGTATCGTAGCCGGTGCGGACGCCTTGCTTGATAGCTTGGCAGCGGTGATTTTGGTTGCCAGAGTCGAGCTGCAGTTGCATGAACACATCGCTACGCCCTGAGTTAGCGAACACGTATACTTTGCCGCCTGGCTCTTCGCCGCGATAGCTTAAATACACTTGTTGAATGCTGTTACTCTGCTCACAAGAGCCAGGTACGGCAACCATAGCCATCTCATCAGCAGAGAGCTTATTTAACACATCCGTATGCTTACTGGGATATTCTACTGAATATAACTCAGCCTCTGCGGCGGCGGCCATGCGATATTCATTTTCTGAGCTGTAGCTACCATCGCGCGAATGCACTTTCAAACAAATAGGTTGATCTAAATCAACTTGTGGCACTCGTACGGCAAGGTTTCCACTAAGGTTAGGTGAAGCATACACCACCCCAACTAAGATGCGGCCACTTACTGGTACGTTGGAGGCGTACGACTCAGTGAAGGCTTCTTGCGCCAGACGTAATTCTTGAACGGGGGCAGCTAAACTCACACCAGACCAGAGGCCTATTGCGCTTAAGGTTAGGCTACCAAGTGCGATTTTTGTTAGCTTTTTGACATATTTCATCAGCAGTTTCGTCCTTTAAAACGGCTATTACTCTGTTAATCTTTCGTAAAGATTGCGTAGCTATGGGCTACTATGCCTGTAATAGAAGCACCATTCAATAGCAGCTAAATACTTTTTTAGCTATTTCAGATTTTTTTGTTGCAATGCGTTTACAAATTATTTACCTTAACGCTAGTGGCAAAGTATACAATTATATAACAATTTGCCTTGGACCTCTCTCAGCTTAGTTAGTTATTGGTATACAGGCTAGGTTGGGGGAACGTATGGAAAGCTCGTTGGAGCTTACGGAGAGACTCTTATTATGAAAAAATTAATCATTCCTGCTTTGTTGGCTTCAATGTTAACGCTTGCCGGTTGTGGCGCTACTACCAGCGATGCAGCCAAGTTAGATCGTAATCTTGCGATTGCCGAATTAACTGAACAAATGGATGAGCTGGGCTACGAACGCATCACCGCATTCCCTGGTATTCAAGACTTCTTAAATATCGTAGTAGATATCACTGAGCGTCAGAAGAAAGTGATGGGCTTATATCGCACCCAAGCAGAAAACCATGCTGATGTGCAGGCGTTCTTGTATGCGCAGCGTGAAGCAACGCCAGAGCAGTTGAAAGCAGCTATTATGGAATTTGATTTAGGCGCAACCACTGAAGCAGAAAAAATTGGTCCGAAGATCGATGCTTATCGTGGCGCGATCGCAGAAGTTTCTGCAGCTAACCAAGAATTATTTGAAGAGATTTTGATTCAAGGTGCTCAAGGTACTTACCTAATGAGTCAATACGGTACTGAAATTGCCAAAGCTATCGCAATTGCTCAAGCATATGTGATATTTGGCAGCGGTGAAGAGCAAACAGTGAATAATAACATTGGCCTGGCCATGACTCGGGCTATGGATCAAATCGATTTGGCGACTCAAGCAAGCGACCTTATTTCGATTGACCAAGATACCATGTTGGCGATTGATGCTTTGCAAGCTGAATTAGAAGCTAAATAAGCTATTAAGTAAGGCACTGGCTGATAAGGCCAGTGCCTACTGTTGCAGTTGAGACCTTTATGGCATTCATGCTAAAAAAATCAAGATCAATCCTGCTCATTGTTGTGGCTGTAGCCCTGGCAGGTTGTACGTTATCTCCGACACCGCAACAGCGCGCAGAACGGCTGATAGCGAGTGGCGAAGATTCTATAGTTGAGCTGCAGCAAGAGTTGGCAGCTCAGCGGGCGGTGCCCTTAGCCCAAGATGGCAAATTAGGTGAGCTCAATAACTCGATGGTGGTTGTAGTTGAGCAAACCGAGCTCTGGCTAAACCAGTATCGCCAATGGTTATTGCAATATCCGCAGCTTTATTTGTTGCTGCATGAGTGGCAGCAGCTCGATGAAACCGAGGCATCGCGGCAACAGCGGTTGGAGGCATTAAGCCCGGCTGAAGTGGATGCGTTGGTGACGGAGTTAAAGGCACAGTCGAGTTTCACGGCGCACCTGGCCCAGCTTCGTGCAGATCATCGACCGGTTTTTGAAGGCTTTGTAGTGATCTATCGTGAGTTTTTAATGTGGACTTCGAACCTCCCATATACGCGTCACTATCGTGAACACTACCCTTTGCCGAAGACTGAGCCGCAGACCCCGGAAAATAATCTGGAAATGGGAGCAGTGCACGGGATGAATGTTCTTGACCTTACTGGTGAGCTTTTAAGCGACGCTGCTTCACAGCTACAGCTGTTAGATGGATTAGAAGGGGCGCTGTTGATACGGCAGCAAAGTGAGCCGTCACCCGCGCTTGCAGCAGTTTCTAGCCAAGATGATTGGTCAGGCTTGCTTCGTGATGACATTTTAGCAGGTATAGGATTGGTGCGTGCTGCTGATGGGTATCAAGCCGAGTATCGCTTTGCCGATTGGGAGCAGTTTTCGCCGCACTCTTTGCAGCAACTAGCGGCGGTGCCTGAGTTACTGATACAGCAATTAGAGCTCGCGATCACCAAGCCTCAAGGTGCAGCTCAACTTGTGCGGCGGCTGGACGATAATCAACAATTGTACGAGCGCTGGCGCGAGCAATCGCATCGATTACAAGCATTTGAACAAGCTCATCAGCAGCAGCTTAAGCAGCACCGAGCACTGTGGCAAGTGGATTTGGTGATGGGGTCGGATGACTCTAGGTTACAAGCCGAGCACAACCTGTACGTTGCGCTTAGCTTTACGCGTGACCAGTTAGCTTGGGTGCAAGCAGTTAATGCCAGAGTGGTTGGGCAATTGCACGATGGGATGAGTAAAGATAACGAGTTTTATCATTTAGGAACGGAACTGAATTGATGCACACATTTTGGATGCACACAGGTAAGATGGCGATGCTGTTGGGGCTGCTACTAGCGCTGCCCAGCGCGGCGGCGCAACAGTCGGCAGCGGCATCGGCAACGCAATCGGCAACGCTGCAGCCGCCTACCCCAACGGAGGCCGACTGGCCAGATTGGGTGTTTGCGCCGGTCTCGGATTATCCCACAACCCACTTGTATGCAGTGGGTTTTGGCGTTTCTAAGGCGACGGCACGGCAGCATGCGCTGGCTGAAATTAGCCTGCAAGTATCGGCTGATGTGAATACCTTACAGCGCAGTGTGTTGGCGCGTAAACGTAGCGCAGGTGCTACTGAAATTCAGGATGATTTCAGCCAAGTGACGCTGTTAGAGGCGCTGGGTTTGCAATTAGAGCAAGTAGAAGAGCAGCAAAGTGCCTTGTTAGAAAATGCTGATGGCAGCCAGGTTGCGGTGTTGTTGGCGGTGCCTAAGGCCGCGATTGTTGCGGGTTTGCATGACCGTTTGCGGCCCTTAGAGGCGTTGAATTTTCCATTTATGGATGAGGCCAGCGAGCAAGGGCGAGCACAACAGTTATTGTGGAGTTTGCAGTATCGGCAGAGTATCGACGATGGCTTGCGCCTAGAGCGCGCCATGGCAGCGTTAGGCGGTGGCCAACCGATGGCGCGGATGCATTTAGAACAATTGCAGCGCGAGGTACAGCAAGTGTGGCAGAATATGGGCGTACGGGTGGTTGCCAATTATGAATTGCAGCCCTTGGTAGGCGCCTTATCGACGCAATTGCCAGCAGCTACCGACAGCGTACTCTGGTTACGGTTAACAGAACAGCGTAAGCGCGGCCAAAAACAAGGTAAGTTTTTAGAACAGCGCGTGGTACAGGTGCAGTTAACCAGCCCTACCGCGCCTTTTACCGTGTATCAGCAACAACAGTTGCGTAGTATCGGTGAAGGAGCTAGCGCCAGTGCCGCTGAGCAAGCTGCGCTGCGCAGCATGCAACAACAATTAGAACAGCCCCTGCGGGCATGGTTATTTTTATAGTAAAGGACAACAAATATGAAGTTTGCCAAATTAGCCGTATCAGCTATCGCTTTGAGTGTGTTGGTGGCGTGCCAATCTACCGCACCTAGCCAAACGCAAAGCACCAAGGTGTCGAATCGGTCATCTGGAGTAAATGTTGCCAAGGCACCTGAACAATTCAATGATAGCGATATTTCGGTACCGGCATTTTTTAACACACAAGGGCTAGAGAACTGTACCTTTGATGTGGATAACGAACATCCTGCGTGTCCTTTGAAAAAGCCGATTGTACGCATGTACTTTTCGGGCACTGACGTGGGTGGCGAAGGCCAAGGCGTTGATGCTCTGCGGGCCTACGACGATACCCAGTTGCTGTTTATGCTAGAAAACCAATTCAGTGGTATTAACCGCTACCGGATTGTAACCCGTGATGATGCGGTGATTGATGCTGAAAGCGCCACTGTGTTAGAGCAACAGGGCGCAGCAAAAGCGGCGGAATACTTTAGTGGTTCAGGCCCGTTACTGCCTGATTACGTGGTGAAAATTGATACTTTACGCACGGTTAAGAACGAAGGTTCGATTACCGGCTGGATGGATTACACCTTGGAGCTTACTGCGGCTACCATCAATCCGCGTACCCGTGAGATCATGTCGTATCCCAACCTAGGTAAAGTGCGGGTGAAATCAGAAGAAGTGCGCGACCGTAGCGAGCTGAAGTTTATCATGGCCAATAACCGTTACGTTTCGGGCTTCCGCTATAACGACAGCGCTCATGTAAACGCAGTGATCAATGATATGGCGTCTCGCGGTATTGATATTTTGCTGACGCGGATGCTGTCAGAAATGCCAGCCTCGGCACAGGTGTTAGGCATTAAAGGCGACCAAATTAGTTTAGATCGGGGCCAGAATGCCGGTGTGTTACCTAACGAAACTATGATTGTGTTTCAATACGAAGCAGGGTTTGTGGAGCCGATTGGGGTTGCTCGAGTGCAGCCGTCGATTAATAGCGCCAACGGTACTATCGTGCGTTGGAAAAATTCACGCTTGGCCGATCAGATTGAACGCTCAGCCAGCAATGGTATTTATCGTCCAAGCAATGGCGTTAAGATTTTCGCCATCAGTGTCGGAACTCCAGCGGGGTTCTTGGAGAATAGAACATGATAAAAGCACGCAACCATACTGCTAAATTACCAGCAGTGGCGATGCTTTCGGGGCTGGTAGCGCTTGCGTTTGGGGCGGCCCCGGCAGCACACGCCAGCTCGATTAGTTTTAATAGTAATGCCGATATTACCGTGCAGGCTTGTGCCTATGGGCGCGGTGCAGCAGCCATTGCTCAAGCTGAAGCGCAGGCAGCGGCAGAATTAGCGGCCTTTGTGAAAGGGCCCGCGCTGCTGCAATTAAATGAGGTAGCTGACTCGCTAACTACCACCAGTGCCGCTGAAGCGACGCAGTGGGTACAGAGTTTGCAAGAGGCCAGCCAAAGTGGCATCACGGTCGCTAATTTATTTGTGCAAAGTGGCCAACCTTGGCTGCAAGGCTCAGATACGTGCGTTAGCATGACGCTGGTGCGAGGTACGGATGTCGGTGGCGCTGATGCCTTGGATGGCGATATCGTATGGGATGATGCCAGCCGTGAAGTTGCGGTGGTGGTGAACGGCGAAGGTTGGCCGAATAAAGCCAAGGGCTTAAGTGCGCAACAAGTGGCGGAAGTGGATGGCTTGCGTCGTGCTGTGTCGCAAGTGGTTGGGGTGTGGTTGCAGCAAAACTACAGCCAGTACTCTAACTCGTCGATTGAACAAACCAATGACGAAGTGAACGAAAGCCTTAAGGATGTGGTGGCGCAACAGTTGCACACTCGCAGCAATGGCTTGGTAAAACGTTGGCAGTTATTGGATACCCAGATGCTGAGTGATGGCGGCGTTAAGTTAACCTTAGAAGCTGTGGTTGAAAAGCAAGAGCTAGCGCAAGCGGCGCAAGATATTCTGACCGCGATTGGCTCGCCTCGGGTACGGGTGATGGCACCGCAACCGCTGGCTGATCATTTGCGCTTGTGGCTGAATCAGCAAGGTATTGAAGTGAGTGAGAATGCCAGTTTATTGGTGAATGCCAATGCCGATGTGCGTGTCAGTGGCAATAGTGCGCGGCTGCATTTAGGTGTGCAGGTAGAAGATGCCGCCGGCAATCTTTATGGCCAGTGGAACAATAACCCGGCCTTATTGGCGCTGCCTAACAAAACCGGTATTCATCGCGATTTATTGGATGTTCATTTAAGCCATGAGCAACAGCGCGCGGCTTTAGCCAACGCGTTGCATGAGGCTTTTACCCAGATGGTAGCGCAGGGCGGACTGATTCATGAAATCGCCATTGCTCGGCGCTATTTGAGTAGTACCGCAGAGTTGCCTGGTGTGTTGCAGACCATCGGTGGTGTGCGCGATGTGCAGGTTGGTGGCAATGAGCAGTTAGTTACGGCGCAGTTGCGCTATAACGGCAGCGCAGCGGAGTTGGCCTCGGTATTGAGCCAAGTACTGCCACCGTTATTAGCAGCACCGTTACCGCAGGCGCGAATTGATAACGCCTATAAAATTAAATTTCTATAAGTTTACGTAAGTTAAGGACAAATTATGAAACATTCGTTGATTGCGGTGGTTCTCAGTAGTGTGATGGGTTTGAGCTCAGCAGCTACCATGGCGCAAGATTTTGATTTAACCGACATGATGCCAGCACGGCCAGGCCAAGCGGCGCCAACCAGCGGTGACTATGAAGTCAAAGATAATGTGGTGGTAGCCAACGATGAAGCCACAGCGGTGACCGTGGCGCACCAAAACCTGATGGAAAATACCCAAGATGGGGTGATGACCATCGCGGTAGGTAGTGGGATTGGGGTGTTATCTACAGGTTCGGCAAGTTATCAATTGTTTGATAACCCGAATGCCAGTTTGTTGAGCAAACGTGCCGCCTACAACCAAGCGTTTTTGGTGGCTAAAAAAGGCTTAGTAGAGCACCAGAAAGGTGTGAACGTGGTTTGTAGTAACCTCGTGAGCATGAGCATGGACTTTATTGACAGCGGTACCGATGGTATGGGTAACGAATCTGTGAGTTCAGAAGAAGCTTGTAGCGAGTCGGTGAACGGCTCGGTGGCAGGTTACGTTACTTACGATGTGTTTGATGATGTGGACACCAAGCGGGTAAGGGTGAGTGTGATTTCAACTCCAAAAACCCGTTCGATTATTCGTGACAACGTGGGTGCGTTGAATGTAGTGACCGACCCGAACGAAGTGTTCAAGCAAGTGGTAAGCGACATTCAAGATGGGGTGATGCCCCCGATGGGCGCTAAGGTATTAACTAATGCCAATACCGGCGAAGTGATTGTGATGGGCTTTGGTTCGTCAATTATTCGCCAGAATAGCAACCCACGGTTGGCTTCGCGTTTAGCCGATGCGGCCTTGCGTCAGTCGCAAACGCGGGCGCGCGCTGCCTTGTTAAGCACCATGCAAGGCGAAGAAGTGTACTGGCGTGGTAGCTTTGATGAAAGCCAAGTAGAGAGCACAGAGCAGTTTACCTACGATGATCCAGCTTTGGCTGATCCTGAGAATGTTACCCGCTTAGAGCAAGATAAAGTGACTTTCTTAAACCAAATGCAGCAAAGCGATGACTACGGTACTTTGACCAAAGGCCAGTTGCCGCCGGGAGTAGGTTTGCGTTCGTTTGTCTCTGAAGATGGCTTTTGGCAGTACACGGTGGCTGTGTATGCACCATCATTAGAAGCTACGGCGCGGCAGAACGCCACTAATGCACCAGGGCAAGGCAAGTCTAATGCCCGTGGCGGATTGAACGAGCGTGCCAAGAACTCGCAAGGCGCGTCTGGCAAAGTTAGCGATGAAGATAACTTGTAATGCTAGCCGCAGCTCATAAAGTTGGTGTGTTAGCGCTGCTAGCTGGGCTTAGCCTAGCTAGCTTTACGGCGATGGCGGCTGGTATGAACGAGCCGGCGCAGCAACGCCAAGGTGAGATCCTAAAAAGTAAGAATATGCCCGATGGCATGCTGCGCAATGCCTGTACCACCGCCATGCAAGCTGAAGATATGGCGCGGGTTCGGGCGCGCTTAGCCGAGCAGGTCGGTTTTGCGATAGACGAGCAGGTGGGTTACGTTGAAGCTGAGGTGACTAACTTTAAGCTGAGTAGCAATGCCGATGCGCATGTTTGTACGGGCATGGTGAGTATTACCGATATGCCGCTGAGCATTGCCGCCACAGCGGTACGTGCTGCTTGGGCGCAATACCCTGAGTTAACCCCAGAGCAGTTAAAACAGTTGTTACAGGTTGCCTTAAGCCATGGTGCGACTGCTGCTGATGGAGCTGCTCTGATTGCTAAATTGGCGCCTGCGCATCAGGGGTTGGCGTATGCCAAAGCCAACGTAGACTTAGCGGCGCTGCAATTGGATGATGCGCGCTTAGCGGTGGCCGAGTTAATGCTACAAGGCGGCGAGATCGCAACGGCCATGATGCTGGCTAACAGCTGTGGTAGCGTGGCCTGCAGAAAATTGCTGCCGCAAATCAAACAGGAGTTACGCGCGTATGAAGCGAAACAAGCGATGGACCTCAACAGCTACTTTGGCAACTAGTATGAAGCAAGCTGGTGCTTTGCGCATGAGTGCGGTGGCCTTGTTGTTGGCCGTGGCGATGCCAGGTGCGGTGTTGCACGGTCATGCCCAGCAAGCGGATTTTGAACGCTTTAAGCAGCAAAATAAGGCCCAGTTTGAGAAGTTTTCGGAGCAGCGCGAAGCTGAATTTCGAGCTTTTGTGAAACGCTGGCAAGATGCCGAAAAGAACTACGTAGAGCAGCTTAAAGAGCGCTGGAACGATGGCATGGTGTCGGGTAAAACCAAGTGGGTGAGCTACTCCGATGACCAAAGCCAGCGTACCATCATCGATTATGAAAATGACACGGTGACGGTGGAGTTTTTAGCCTCTGAGACGGCCGGTAAATCTGAGGCAGCAGTGCGGGCTGAGGCTGAACAAGTGTTAGCCAAAGCGACCGGAACCTCGTTAGCAGAAGCTGTGGCCCAAGATCCTATTCATGTGAATGCTGGGGTGAATCTTGCGCAATTAAAAAATTCGCAGCAGATGCAGCAAAGTTCGTTGTTAGGCGGGGTGTCGGCAGCTGAGGTGACGCAGCAACCAGCGCAAGTAAAGCGCCAAGGCAAGACCACCTCAGTGACCATTCAATTGCCCACGAAAGTGAGCAGTGAACGGGCGCAACGTATGTTTCCGATTGCTGAAAAATATGCCATGCAACGCGGTTTGCCGGTTGAATTGGTGATGGCGATTATGCACACTGAGTCGAGTTTTAATCCGTTAGCGCGGTCGCCGATTCCTGCTTTTGGATTGATGCAAATTGTGCCTACCTCGGCGGGCCGGGATGTGACTGAGTTCTTAACCGGCCAGCAACGGGTGTTATCAGCGGAATATTTGTATGATCCTGAGCAAAATGTGCAGGCTGGTACCGTGTATTTGCATCTGCTTGGTAACAGGTACTTTAAGCAGGTGGAAGATCCCGTTAGCCGGATGTATTTGGCGATTGCGGCCTACAATACGGGGCCTGGTAACGTGAGTTTGGCGATGGCCCAAACGAAATCGCTGAGCGATGCGGCGCAGCGAGCTAATGGTATGAGCGCAGCAGCCGTGTATGAGCATTTGATGCAACATTTGCCGGCTACTGAAACCAAGAATTATCTGCGCAAAGTTGTGCAGCGACAGCAGTTTTATAAAGAGGAATTACAATCATGAATAAACACTCTAAAGTTTTACAATTGGCGTTAGCCGGTGCTGTAGCTGCCACCTTAGCGGCTTGTAGTTCTAATGATGGCGCGCAAACCATGCGCGAGGTTACTAAAAACGAAACGGATAATGCGCCTAGCTGGGTGTTTTTGCCGGAAGTAGAAGGAGCTCTCGCGAGCTCTCAGTGCGTGCAGTGGAGTGGCCAGATGCAAGTCGACCGGGCCCAAGTGATTGCGGCCGCACGTGCTGATTTGGCGCAACAGATTCGTACTCGCGCGGCGGTGTTAGATAAATCTGTCAGCGCTAAAACCATTGAAGGCGTAAGCGCCATGGTGAGCAGCAGTTTTGCGCAAGCTAGCACCCAATTAAGCTCTGAAGTACTTGAGGGTGCGATTCCGAAAGAAGTGACGTTGGCGCAAATCGATGGCCAAAAACAGTTGTGTGCATTGGTTGCGTTAGAACAGCCAGAAGAAGTCTTTAACCAGATGGTGGGCATGAGTGGCATGCAATTAGACCCCACCTCTGAGCAGGCTTTGTTTGAACAATTTATGATTGAGAAAACCAAAGCTGAATTAGAAGAAATGCTGAAGTAATTCACCTATTTGTTGATACAAATAAAAAGGCAACGCGATAATGGCGTTGCCTTTTTTGATTTGAAGTTCTAAAGGGCTGTTAGAACGAATACATGGCCATGAATTGGAGACGGGTTAGGTCGCCATCAAGGTTGTTGGCTGTTTCACGAGTAGCGCGTGAGATTTCGGCACCAAAGGTGAGTTTTTTGTCTACAGAGTGCATGACGTTGACGCCAAAACGTTGGGTGTAATCGGTGGCGCTTGAGGTTTCGAGATTATCGGTATTATCGGCCCAGCCGCGGCTGAAGACGAAGTTAGAGCGGGTTTTCTCGTTCCAGTTGTGGCGATAGGCCAAGGTTACGCCCATTACATCCAGTGCTTCTAGGCTGCCATCGCTGGCAATGTAAGCACCGTTGAAGGTGTTTAGACCCATGTACCGACCAACGCCAGAGCCGGCAGTAAAGGAGGCACGAATGTCGTTACCATTGCCGAGGCTGTATTTAGCACCAAAAGTGACACCGTAACCAGCTACGGTTTCATCATCGCCGTCACCGTCAATGTCATGTGCTAATTGACGCACTAAACCAGCAACGCTGTAGCTGAAGTTATCGCTTTTACCGGTGTACTTCATGGTGATATCCGGCATGATGCCTTCAGAGGTGGCCAAGCGTGATACTGCTCCGGTGCCAGAAACAAGGCTAACTGTGGTTTCTGGGTTTTCTAAGGAGAAGCTTAGGTTACCTTGGGTATAGCGGACTTGTGGCTGGCGCATAAACACCATGCCGTCGGTAGCCCCGATAAAGTCTACGGATTCAGGCAAGATACTCAGATCTTGGAAGTTGGACCAGGTTTGGCCAATGGTCCAGTTCTTGTACTTCAAGAAAGCCTGACGTAAGCGCGGCGCGTACGAGTTAGTAATACGCTCGTCACCACTAGGCACCGTCATAAAATCGATTTCAATACGACCGGTGATGGTTTCGCCGTTCTCTAAGCCCTGTTTCACATCAAACCAAAAGCGTGATTGGCGCGCATGAAAGTCGGTGACAGCATCGTCACCTTGACCACCTACTGGGGTTAGGCTAGGAATATAGAACTGACGACCGATGTTTTTGTCGCTACCAGAACCGGCTGAACCATCCGAATAATCAGACATCATGGCATCAAGTTTTACGTAGCCACCGAATGACCATTCGGGGCCCTCTGCGGCTTGGGCATTGAATGCCAATCCGCTGAGTACTGCACCGGCAATCAGCGATTTGGTTAGAGTTTTATGCAGCATTGCTGTGCTCCTTGTTGTTTTTAAAATCAAGTTCGTATTGAGATGTCGGCTATTAGATATCAGCTACACTTTTAATTTGTTGTGTTACATCAAGCTAATATCAGCAATCTTTAACGCTGGCACTCTTAGGTTATAGTCAATAGCAGGATGGGTGATTTATCAATCTAGACTATGGTCTAATGGCTTCGCAGCCCCGAATAAATGAAGGTAGGAGCTATAAAAACAAGAGCGCTGTTAGATATTAGATATTAGATATTAGAGGGCGCCCACCGTGGACCAATATCAAATAGCCAATAGCTAATGACGATTTTGCAGTTCAATAGCTAATGACGATTTAGCAGTTCAATAGCTAATGACGATTTCGCAGTTGAAAGGAGGTTTTATGCAACATGACTTATATAAAGTGCCGGCGGATGCCAAAGCGCGGGCGCTGATTGATAACGACCAATACCTCGCTATGTATCAGCAAAGTGTTGATGATGCAGAGGGTTTTTGGCGTGAGCAGGGGCAACGAATCAGTTGGTTTAGCCCTTACAGCAAAGTTAAAAACACCAGTTTTGCACCGGGCGATGTCAGCATCAAATGGTTTGAAGATGGTACTTTGAACGCCTGTTACAACTGTGTCGACCGCCACTTAGCTGAGCGCGGTGACAAAACCGCAATCATTTGGGAAGGCGATGACCCGTCCGTTAGTAATGAAATCAGCTACAAGCAGTTACATGCGGAGGTCTCTCGGTTTGCCAATGGCTTGAAAAAATTAGGTGTGGCGAAAGGCGATCGGGTAGCTATCTATATGCCGATGGTGCCTGAAGCGGCCTATGCGATGTTGGCGTGTGCCCGTATTGGTGCAGTGCATACGGTTATTTTTGGTGGCTTCTCGCCAAATGCGATTGCGGACCGCGTGAACGACTGTGGCGTGAAAGTGATTGTTACTGCTGACGAAGGTCGTCGTGGTGGCAAAGCGACACCACTAAAAGCCAACGTTGATGAGGCGTTGCGTAACGGCAAATGCCCGACGGTAGAGCATGTGGTCGTGGCTAAGGTCACCCATGGTGAGGTGGATTGGCACGATGACCGCGATGTGGCGTGGGACCAGCTGGTGAAAGATGTGCCGGCTGAGTGCCAACCAGAAGTGATGAATGCCGAAGATCCGCTGTTTATTCTTTATACCTCAGGCTCAACGGGTAAGCCCAAAGGGGTGTTGCACACCACCGGTGGCTACATGGTATATGCGTCGATGACACATCAGTATGTGTTTGACTATCATGAAGATGATGTCTACTGGTGTGCCGCCGATGTGGGCTGGATCACGGGCCATAGCTACATTGTTTATGGACCCTTAGCCAACGGTGCTACCACCTTGATCTTTGAAGGATTGCCAACTTACCCAGGCGTGGGTCGTATTGGCGAAGTGATTGATAAGCATGGCGTGACTATCTTATATACCGCGCCTACTGCGATCCGTGCGTTGATGGCGAAGGGCACTGCTGCGGCTGAAACCTCAACCCGTAAATCGTTGCGCACCATGGGCTCGGTGGGTGAGCCCATTAACCCAGAAGCCTGGGAATGGTATTATAAAGTGATTGGCGATAGCCGTTGCCCGATTGTTGATACTTGGTGGCAGACTGAAACAGGTGGCATCATGATCACGCCATTACCGGGTGCGACTGATTTGAAGCCAGGTTCAGCAACACGGCCGTTCTTTGGCGTGAAGCCATCCCTGGTGGATGCCGATGGTAAGGTGCTAGAGGGCGCAGTTGATGGTAACTTGGTTATTCTTGATTCATGGCCGGGCCAAGCCCGTACCTTGTGGGGTGACCATGAGCGCTTTGAGCAGACTTATTTCTCAGCTTATAAGAACATGTACTTTACCGGTGACGGCGCGCGTCGTGACGAAGACGGTTACTTCTGGATCACCGGTCGGGTTGATGACGTCTTGAACGTATCCGGGCACCGTTTAGGTACCGCGGAAATTGAGTCGGTGTTGGTTGAGCATCCGAAGATTTCTGAAGCTGCCGTGGTGGGTTATCCGCACGACGTGAAAGGTCAAGGCATCTATGTGTATGTGTCGGCCATGGCTGGTACTGAGGTAACGGATGAGCTGACCAAAGAGGTGCGCGATTGGGTGCGTAAAGAACTGAGCCCAATTGCAACGCCAGACTTTATTCATTGGACAGCAGACTTACCTAAGACCCGTTCAGGTAAGATCATGCGGCGTATTTTGCGTAAGATTGCTGCCAATGAGTTTGAAAACTTGGGGGATACCTCTACCCTTGCTGACCCGAGCGTGGTAGATTCGTTAATTCAAAACCGCTTGAATAAATAATAATTATAGCGGTACCGGATGAACGAATAACGATGCAATGTACCACCTAGCTCCCGTAGCTAGGTGGTTTAGCATTGCCGCGGGAAGCTAGTATGGCCAAATTTTTGATTGCGGACGATCACCCGTTGTTTCGGGAGGCATTACAAGGGGCATTAGCCAATCATTACCCAGAGTTACAGTTGCGTGAGGCCGGCGATTTAGACGCGACCTTAGCGGCGCTGCAACAAGATGATGACTTAGATCTGCTGTTACTGGATTTACACATGCCAGGTAGCGGAGACTTGTATGGATTGATTCGTATTCGAGAAGACTTTCCGTTGTTACCGGTGGCGATCATTTCAGGCTCTGAAGACGCTGCTGTGATTGCTAAATGCATTGGTTTTGGTGCGCTTGGATTTATTCCGAAATCGTTGCCCTCGGCGCAGATTGCGGAAGCCATTGATGCCATTTTACAAGGCGATACTTGGGTACCGAACGAGGTACGCGGTCGTCTTGATTCTATTACCGATGAAGATCAAGAGTTAGCTAAGAAAGTGGCTGACTTAACTCCCCAGCAATATCGTGTGCTGTTTTTGCTACACGAAGGCTTACTCAACAAGCAAATTGCATATCAGCTGAATATTACCGAAGCTACTGTGAAAGCGCATATTACCGCGATTTTTCGTAAGCTAGGTGTGTATAGCCGTACGCAAGCGGTGTTGCTAGCAGAGCGGTTGCAGTTAGAACCTAATCATTAATTATCGTTAAACGAGTTGCTCGGCTGAGTACTTCTTTGTCACTGCCCGCTGTTAGCTAGCCTGCGACATTATGTCGCTATGGCATTGACGCGTTCAATAACATTTTTTAAACCTCGTTTTCAATAAAATGCACCTTGTTGGTGCATTCAGGCTGGCTGTTTTCTGCTCAGATACTGCTTAAAATGTAAGCTTCCTTTATTTGTAAGGAATGCAGAGGTGGTCATACCTCTATGATTTACCTGGTTATTTATTTCGAACGATAGCGAATTATACTCTGCTCATATAACAAACGACTGCGTTATAAAATGATTAATAAGCTGTTACAGTTTGATACTTCTCTAACAACAATAAAAGGGAAGTTAAATGACAACCACAAGACGTATTCGCTGGTCGAGTATTGCACTGGCTGTTGCTGCCGCTACGGGAGTATCAACGCTTGCTGCACAAGACCTTTATTCTTCACCAAGCCAACCTAAAGTAACCGAGCAAAGTGCCAAGCCGATTGCTAACAAAGCGTTACTGAAAAAAGCCGCGGCTAAACAGGCCGCCAAACAATCCAGCCGTTACCTGATTGAATTAGAACAAGCCCCAGTTGCGACCTACAAAGGTGGTATCGCAGGTTATGCTGCTACTTCAGCGAAAGTGACCGGTGCCGAGCAATTGAACGCTAACAGCGGTGCTGCGCGTGCTTATACGAATTACTTGCGTACACAGCAGCAACAGGTGTTGGCTGCTGCTATGCAGCGGGTACCTGGATTACAAGCGCAATCGCAGTTAACGCTAACTTTTAACGGGATTGTGGTAGAGCACCAAGGTGCGGGCGATTTAAGCCGGCAGTTGCGTGACATTCCTGGCGTGAAAGCAGTGCATAAAGATTATGAAGTAGAAGTGCATATGGACTCTTCTAATTCATTAATCAACAGCGAGAGTGCTTGGGCCTTATTGGGTGGTCAAGAGGCCGCAGGTAAAGGCGTGAACGTTGCTATTATCGATACCGGGATTGATTTTGCGCATCCGATGTTTGCCGACAATGGTCATGATCCGATCGACGTTAGTCCAGGTGATGACTACTGTGCTACCAACGTTGAAATCTGTAATGACAAGATTGCCGTAGCGCGTTTCTTTGATGCACCAAGCAGTGTTCACCCTGAAGAATTCATGGATTCGCCGCAGGATATGAACGGCCACGGTTCGCACGTTGCTGGTACCGCAGCGGGTAACCCTGTAAGTGCTACTATCGATGGCGTGGGTTTAAACTTTTCTGGTGTGGCACCGGGCGCAAACTTGTTGGTTTATAAAGCGCTTTGGAATACCTCAGATGGCCGTGGTTCAGGTTTGACCATCAGTTTGGCCGAAGCGCTCGAAGCCGCAGCGGCTGATGGTGCTGATGTTATCAACAACTCATGGGGCGGTGGCGCTGGCGGGCATCCTGCGAGCAGTTATTACACGCCTATCATGCAGTCGCTCGATGAAATGGGCGTGGTGACCGTGACTTCTGCTGGTAACTCGGGCCCTGGCCCAACTACCGTGGGTTGTCCGGGTTGTATTGAAGAAACCATCACGGTAGCTAGTACCCAAACGGGGCGGATTTTTGCTAACCAAGTGAACGTGACTGGCTTTGACCCTATTTCAGCGCAATTAGGTAACGGTGCGTTTAGTGTGGTTGAGCCGATTACGGCTGAACTGTTACCGGCGCTTGAAGTAGACGAAGCAGCCTTTGAAGCTTGTGAACCTTTTGCAGAAAATGCTTTTGCCGGCAAGATTGCGATGGTGAGCCGTGGTACTTGTTCGTTTGAGCAAAAAGCCAATACGGTACAGGCTGCTGGCGCAGTAGGTATGATTGTTTACAACAACGCCGAAGGTACCATTTTAATGGGCATGGGCGCGGCAACCTTGCCTAGTATTTCTATTACCCAAGCTGCGGGGCAAGCGATTTTAGCGGCCTATGACGTGGGTATGGAAGCCACTATCAATCCAAATTCAGTGCAAGTGATTGATGCCAATGTGGATGCTTTGTCTGACTTCAGTTCGCGCGGTCCGAATGGTGACCCAACCATGCTGAAACCAGAAATTGCTGCACCAGGTTCGGATATTTTATCTGCGGCACCGGGTCAAGGCTTTGCCATGATGAGCGGTACCTCAATGGCTGGTCCTCATGTAGCAGGTGCTGCGGCGCTAGTGATGGCTAACTACCCTGAATTAGCACCGCAACAAGTTAAATCGATTCTGATGACTTCAAGTGCCGCTGGCGTGCGCAAAGAAGACACAGTGACGCTGGCAGACCCGTTTGATGTGGGTGCTGGTCGGTTAGATTTAGCAACCGCCATGGAAACTGGCGTGACCTTTGATGTGGCCAGTTTTGCGCATCCTATGTGTGTGAATGAGTGTCAGTTTGACCGCACCATCACCAGCTTAGCTGATGCTGAAACCGTGTGGAACGTTAGCGCAGAGTTTGCTGACGCAGGCATGAGTGTTGAGCTACCAGCAACAGTGACGTTGGCTGCCGGCGAAACCCTCGACTTTGATGTGACCTTTAACGGTAGCTTGGCTGAGCCAGGTTGGCAGTTCGGTACCATCACCTTAACCGACGCGAGCGGCACCTTTGCTGATGCGCGCTTACCAGTAGCGGTTTATGCTGAGTTATCTACGGATTCGAGCGTATTGACCTCTGGTATTACCGCCGGTGAGATTGCTGCAGGCCAGGCGATGACTGCAACCATGCTAGCACGCATGGGTGATAGTGCTGAACCAGTCACCATGGTGGCGCAGTTCCCGCAAGATGAAAGCTTTGTGATTGATGCTGAATCTTTGGCAGTAACTGAAGTGGGTACCACGGCGAGCGAATGGGATTTCAATACAGAAACTCGTACCTTTACCTGGACCGGCGACCAAACCGATGATCCAGCCGTTACCACCATTGCAGCGCCGGGCGAGAGCTTCCCATTTGTTGGCTTGAGCCTGAATGATTTGCAAGATATGGCAGACATTAGCCATGAGAAGCTCTGCGTTGAAGGTTGTGATGAGGTGACAATCTCATTTGACCTCAGTGTGCTTGAAGACGAAACCTATTGGACGTTAGATGGGGTGAACTACTCAGGCCTGGTGATGTGGGAAAACGGTGTCGTGGAGATGGGTGAAAACCGCGCGATATATACTTTCATAAATCAAGATCTGCCGAATCCAAGTTCACCGAACGGTATCGTTGCGCCATTCTGGGCTGACTACCAGGTGTTTGCTGAGGATGGTGAGTTACGTTATAGCTTAATTAACACCACCGATGGTACTCGCTACTTGATTTTAGAGTGGTACAACGTGCGTAACTGGAACGATCCAACTGGCCCATCTTATACCTTTAACGCATGGTTTGAGCTTAACAGCGATAAAGTGTACGTGAACTTTATTGATGTGAACCAAGGCGCAGCGCCAGATGGTGGTGCGGTGATAGGTTTGGAGAATATCGACGGTACCGCCGGTGGTTCTAACTACATCGCCACCGCAGATTTACCAGCTAATGGTTCTGCCCTTGAAATGAGCTTGTTAGCAGGTACTCCAGCGCAGTTGCAAGTAGACGTTGAGGTGAGCGTAAGTGACTTTGGTGATGTAGCGGCAATGGCTACAGAAACCGGTCATAACACCGCTGTTACGGTTGACTTAAGCGAAGCCGTAGGTGAAATGGAGCGCGATTTTGCGACCTTGCTCAGCGTGACCAGTGGTGATCGCAGCGCTGAGGCTGTGTTGCCTATCAACATCAAGCCTACCGGTACCTTAACGCCAGTAGTTACGGTAGCCGCTGAGCATGGTAGCGTTAGCCTCGATGGCATGGTGGCAACCTATACGCCAGAGGGTGGCTTTGTAGGTGCTGATAGCTTTAGCTTCCATATGGAAGACGAAGCAGGGGCAACTTCGGCTAGCAATACTGTGACTGTCACTTTAACCAATACAGCCCCAGTAGCGGCAGCTACGGCACCTGCGTCAGCTGAATTTGAAGCCACAGTACAACTGGATGCTTCAGGTTCATCGGATGCCGATGGTGATACCTTAAGTTACAGCTGGAGCCAGACCAGTGGCCCAAGTGTTAGCTTAACTAACGCCAGCCAAGCGATTGCTAGCTTTGTGGTGCCAGGCCTTGAAGAAGATACTAACGTGAGCTTCACAGTCACTGTATCTGATGGCATGGCCAGCAGCGAAGAAACCGTAACTATGGAACTGAAAGCCGAACCTAAATCAAGCAGCTCGTTTGCTTGGTGGTTAAGCTTACTGGCGTTGCCATTGGTATGGTTACGTCGCCGTAAGTAACATGTAAACTTTGTTTGTTGTGTAAGCGGCACTCCTTAGCGGGTGCCGTTTTTTTATGCAAACTGAATAAGTTAGCAGCAGCTCGTACAAGAGTGTGGCTATGACATGTGTCAGTACGGTTACAAATACTTACAATTACAAATTTATATTTGTTCAAATGTGAATTAATTGTGTTAATTTCTATCTTGTGACTTTTTCAATAAAGTCCGCTTTCTTATTACAAAAACAAGGTAGATAACATGAGCAGAACTCTCCATACCCGCTGGTCTGCAATTGCATTAGCAGTAGCAACAGCAACGGGCTTGGGCGTGGCGACCGCACAGGACGTGCAATCGTTAGCAGTCGACCTTCAGCCGCACGAAGAAGCGCTGAAAGTTGAAAAACGTGCACGCCAAACAAGCATTATTTCCAGCCAGAACAAACGCGCTAGCACGCGTTATTTGATTGAGTTTGAAGATGCTCCAGTAGCGACCTATAAAGGCGGCGTTGCTGGCTTTGCAGCAACTTCAGCAGCGGCAACCGGCGCTGCTACACTGAGCATGAAGACCAAGCCAGTACAAGATTATCAAAGCTATTTGGTGCAGCGTCAAAACCAAATGCTAAGCCAAATAAGTGCTCGCGCACCGGGCCTAAAAGCGAAGAAGAACCTAACCGTAACCTTAAACGGGATGATCGTAGATTATGCTGGTGGCGATTTAGCGGCCCAGTTACGTGGCATGCCGGGCGTCAAAGCTGTGCATCGTGATACAGAGATGCGGTTAAAAACTGACGTATCACCAGCATTGATTAATGCGGATGATGTGTGGGGCATGTTAGGTGGCCAGGACCGCGCCGGTGAAGGTATCAATATTGCAATTATTGATAGCGGTATTGATAGTTCGCATCCGATTTTTGCCGATAACGGGCATAGTCGTCCAGAAGGTCTACCTACTGACGATTATTGTGCAGTAACCGATCCTACTTTCTGTAACGACAAAGTTGTTTTGGCGCGGGTTTATGATCCCTTTGATCCAGAAGATATCAGCGAAGATGAAATCTTAGATTCGCCGCAAGATACCGATGGCCACGGTAGCCACGTTGCCGGTACTGCTGCTGGTAACCCGTTAAGTATTAACCTGAATGGCTTAGCGGTAAACGTCACCGGTATAGCGCCGGGCGCTAACATCATGGCTTACAAAGCCTTGTTTACCACGTTAGATGGCGTGGGTTCTGGTTCGTCATTAAGCCTTGCCGCGGCTCTTGAAGATGCTGCAGCCGATGGCGCTGATGTTATCAATAACTCATGGGGCGGTGGTGCTGGTGGCAACCCTGCCAACAGTGCGTATCGCACTATCATGACTAGCCTGCAAGAAATGGGCGTAGTTACCGTTACTGCTGCTGGTAACGATGGCCCAGGCCCGAACACTATTGGTTGCCCAGGTTGTGTGGAAGATACCATCAGCGTAGCTAGCACCCAGCATGGTCGTCAGTTTGGTAACAATATTGAATTGGATGGCTTTTTCCCGATTACTGCGTTACCAGGTAGCTACGATAATGGTTACACCTTAGATGAAGCTGTAAGTGGTGAATGGCTGCCGGTGTCGCAAATCAGCGAAACTAACTTATTGGCTTGTGCCCCCTATGAAGCAGGTTCGCTTGAAGGTGCGATTGCCATGGTGCCGCGCGGCGAGTGTAGCTTCTCAGAAAAGGCGGCAAGCGTACAAGCCGCTGGTGCGGTAGGTATGATTGTCTATAACAATGCTGCCGGTACCATTTCAATGAACATGGCTGATGCTACCTTACCGGCAGTATCTATCCCACAAGCTGTTGGTGAGCAGTTAGAAGGCCTCTACGAGCCGGGCTTAACGGTAAGATTAAATCCGTTCCAAGCTTGGGTGGTAGGTGCTAACGTAGATGCGGTATCAGGCTTTAGTAGCCGTGGCCCGAACGGTGACTCGAATGTGTTGAAGCCAGATTTGGCGGCGCCAGGTTCAAGCATCCTATCATCATTGCCAGGCGGCGAGTTTAACCTGCTGAGCGGAACCTCAATGGCGAGCCCACATGTGGCTGGTGCTGCGGCCTTGTTGTTAGCTAATAATCCAGAGCTAACGCCGGCGCAGGTAAAATCGGTACTGATGACGTCAGGTGTTCGTGCGGTGACCAAAGAAGACACGCAAACTGCAGCGGATCCGTTTGATATTGGTGGTGGTCGTATTGATGTACTCAATGCCACTCGTGTAGCAGTAGCGCTAGATACAGCGAGTATTGCCAATAACTTCTGTGAAGATGTGTGTTCGTTCACTCGCCAAATCACCAGTTTGGTGGGCGAAGAAACTGTGTGGAACGTAAGCGCTAGCTTCAACGACAGCGCAGTGACTGCAACTTTCCCTGAAACTGTGACTATTGCTGGCGGCGGTGCTGCTGAATTAGGCGTAGAAATCGATATTTCAGCAAGTGCTGGTGGCTGGCAGTTCGGTACTTTAACGCTAACGCACAATGCCGGTGACTATGCTCCAGTAAATGTGCCAATCGCGGTGTTTGCTGAAGAAATGGCACCGGTAGGTTCAATCGGTGGCTCTATCGGTGACGCTGATACCGGAACCACCAATACGCCACTGAACTTCAGCATGACCGGTCGTTTAGGTACCCTTGAAGGGGCTAATGTGACCTTGTCGGCGCAGTTGCCAGTAGAAGGCGTGACCATTGATGAAGCTACGTTGGTAGAAACGGAAGTAGGTTCAGTAGCTAGCGAAAGAGGCTTAAATACTGAGACTAATACCTACACGTGGACTGGGGTACAAACCAATGCTCCTGCTGAGTTAGATCTGGCCTTGTTAGGCGGCGGTATTGCCGGTGCAACCTTGGATCAATTAGGTGTTACAAGTTATCAAACCTTCTGTAACGAAGCGCCTGGCTGTGATGAAACTCGCGTCAATATTCCGTTAGGCGACTTTAGCTACGTATTCGATGGCGTTGAGTATAACAACATCGTGATGTGGTCGAACGGTATCATTGAAATTGGTGAGTCTCGCGTTGATTCTACGTATCAACTGTCGTTTATTCCTGACCCAACTGCTCCAAACGGTGTCTTAGCACCATTCTGGGCGGATATGGTGGTGAATCAAAATGTTAACTTAGGCGGTGAATTGCGTATCGCTGTGGTTAATGCGGGTGCACCTTATTTGGTGATGGAATGGGTGAACGTGTCTGAATATGACGAACCTGGTTCAACCTATACCTTTAGTGCTTGGGTAGCGTTAGATGATTCAGCCGACGTGATGTTTAACTACGTGGACGTGAATGCTCAGGCTCCAGCTGCTGCGTTAGCAGGTGGTGTTGAAACCATGGATGGCACCGGTGGTGGCTTTATCTATGTCGGTGGTACGTTATTCGGCGGTGATTTAGCTGGCAGCATGCCGCAAGACGGTTGGTTAGTACAAGCTAATCTAGTACCGGGTGAAGCCGCAGAAGTAAGCGCAAGCTTTGACTTCAGCGTGTCTAACTTTGGTGCAGTTGGCGCTGGCGAAGCTAGTGGTCTGCACAGCCGTGCTATCACTGTTGACTTAACCGAAGCGGTAGGTACGCCAAGCCGTGAGGTCGTAGCTATGCTTGCTGCGAGCACCGACGAAGGCGAAGTAACAGACATGGTTCCTGTAACTATCAGCCCAGATGGCGCGTTAACAGTTGAAATTGTTGACCAGCCAGCGAATGGTACGGTTGAGCTAGACGGCATGACCGCAACCTACACCCCAGCGGCAGGCTTTGTTGGTAACGATAGCTTTACTTATCGTGCAGTGGACGAGTCTGGTGCGGTATCTGATGCAGGAACTGTAACCGTTGCGGTGACTAACACCAACCCAACAGCTACTGTGACTGGGGTAACTGAACCGAAAGCGGAAGGTGATGAGATCACCTTGTCGGTCTCTGCATCTGATGCGGATGGCGATAGCCTGACTTACCAATGGGAAGTGATTAGCGGCCCTGCGGTAACCTTAGGTAGCGCAACCGGTAGTTCAGTCACCTTTACTGCGCCGTACGTAGAAACTGAGCAAACCTTGCAATTGCAAGTAACTGTGAGTGACGGTGCAGGCTCGGTAGTACGTCCTACCTCGGTTAAAATTGTACCACCGAAGAGCAGCAGTGCCTTTGGCTGGTGGCTAACCCTGTTAGCATTACCTTTGGTATGGGCTCGTCGTCGCACTAGCTAAGTGACTCGAGTGTAAAGATTGAAACGGCGATAGCTTTCTATCGCCGTTTTTTTTAGAGTAGAGGTTAAGCTAATGTTGCTTATACTCAGGAGAATAACATCATGGGAATGCCACGTTTAAGTGTAATTGCAATGCTAGTAGCTGCTAGCCTGACGCTGGTGGGTTGTGCCGATGACACGGTGCAACTGGATAGTGCGATGCCGGATGCGGCTGGTGAGCCAGCTAGTGTGCAAGAGCAGAGCTTGAGTGAGCGTTTAACCACGCTAGATAGAGCCATTCGTGAAGAAGTTGGAATAGCGCGCGCCGATAGTTTTGATCAGTGCCAGTTATTGGCGGTGGGCAAGCGAGCCTGCGGTGGGCCAGAGTTTTATATGGTGTATTCAACGGTGAGTTCTGATGCGGCTAAGCTGCAAGCACTCGCCAATGAGTACACGGAGTTACGAGTACAACAGATTGCGCAAACAGGCGAGATGAGTACCTGTGAGATGCTGCCTAAGCCAGGCGTGATGCTTGAGGGTGGTATTTGTAAGGTGGTTCAATCGGTAGACCGCTAAACAGCTAAGGGCGGCCTGGGCCGCCCTTATTTTGTTACCGATGGCGTTCGATGTGTTTGAGCAGAGCTTTCAGTGCCGCAGGTTTAACGGGCTTCGCTAAGAAATGCAAGCCACTCTCACGGGCTTGTTTGCGCACGCTGTCATCGCCCATGGCTGTGACTAATGCTGCGGCTACATTGTCGCCCCAGTGCTGCCGTAAAGCCTTCGCCAGACGTAAGCCATCATAGTCATCATCTCCCAGCTGATAATCAAGTAACAGGCCATCAGGGCGCGGATGAGTGGTAGCATACTCAAGTACCGTGGCACTACTGTTAAAGGTTTCTACGGTACACCCCCATTTTTCTAGCAGCGCACGCATGGCCGAGAGGTTTTCTTGGTCATCGTCTACGCATATCAGTAGCAAGTTGGAGTTGGGCGTATCGGCGCTGGCGACCATAGGGCGTTCGTAGACTTGGGCAGCACTGCCCATAGGTACGGTTACCGAAAAACAACTGCCTTTGCCTTCGTGGGTGACCAAGGTGAGTTCGCAGCGTAATTGCTCACTCATGCGCTTGGCGACACTTAAGCCCAAACCCACGCCTTCAACGCGGGTGTTTGAGCCCCGATAAAACGCATCAAAGATACGATGGCGCTGTTGCGCTGTGATACCTAGCCCGGTATCCCATACGGCAATAACTAGGTGCTCACCGCGCTTACGCACGCCTAACAGCACACGGCCGTTATCGCGGTTGTATTTAACCGCGTTGGATAAAAAGTTTTGGACGATACGACGCAAGTAAGTGGGGTCTGTGTAAACCACCCCATCTTGTATTCGGCTGCGCAATTTAATACCGCGTTGTTCGGCTAATACCGCATACTCGTTGATTAGCGGCGCCAAAATATCTTGCAGGGCGCAATGTCTGAACTGCGGTTGTAATGCGCCTTGGTCCATTTTAGCTATTTGTAATAAGGTGCTAAGCAAGTGCTCGGTAGAGGCAAGCGCAGTATCCAGCTTACCTGCCAGCTGCCGATTATTAGCATTCATACTGTGCTCATCCATGGCACTTAAATACAAGCGAGCGGCGTTTAGCGGCTGTAAAATGTCATGGCTGGCGAGCGCCAAGAAGCGGGTCTTCGAGGCGTTGGCTTCTTCGGCGTCCTGTTTGGCCTGTTTTAGCTCGACTTCAACTTTGCGACGGCGTTCGATTTCTTCGGTGAGCTCATTGTTGATTTCCCGAATTTTTCGCTGACGCACGTTAATGCGCTGCTCTAAATCGATATTAGCTTCTTCCAGGGCCTGAGCCGTTTCTACGTGCTCTGTAATGTCGGTGAACGAAGTTACAAAGCCACCGTTAGGTAGCGGGTTGCCAACCATCTCAATCACTCGGCCATCGCCGCGGCGTCGAATGAAACGATGGGGCGAGCCCATTTGCATGTAGTTCAGGCGCTTGGTGACCAACTCATCGATTTCACCCGGGCCACATTCGCCGCGCTCGGCGTTGTAACGAATCAGCGTGGCGATCGGCTGGCCGGGCTTGACCATGCCCTCGGGGTATTCAAACAAATCAAGATAACGCTTGTTCCAAGCCACTAAACGCAGCTCGGCATCGACTACCGAAATGCCTTGAGCTAAGTTTTCTAAGCTACTGAAGAGAATAGATTGTTGGGTTTGTAGGGCTTGGGTGGTGTCGTCAAAAAAGTGTACCACTTCTTCTAAGTGCAAGCGGCGGTCGCGCAGGGCCGCTTCTACCAGTGAACGCGCAGTTGCGGCACCGAGTACCCCAGTTAGCGCCCGCTCAACGTAATCAATTAGCTCACGCGAGGCCACATCATCGCGGTTGGCCGCAGTCATGGCAACGCCGCCTTTGCTTTCAGCAAAGAACGTCAGCAATTGATGACAGCGATCTTCGCCCACAAAGGTGGTCAGCAATAACACCATATCGGCGTTAGTGGCTTGGTGATGACGACCTATGGTGTGTTCTTGTAAATGACTACGCGGCTTCACAAAGGCGGTCGCTTGAATACGATCCACTAAGCGCGCCCGGGCCAGCATGGAGAACACCACGTAGCAAAGGGTATTGATGGCCATACTGATGACGGTGCCGTGAGTGATGATGCTGGTATCGCTGCCGTCGTGAGGCAGGTACATGGGCAGTGCCACGGCAAACAGCCAAGCTAGCAAGCCGGCGCCTAAGCCAACATACACACCGCGGGCGTGACCACGACGCCAGTAGAGGCCGCCAAGCACCGCTGGCAATAACTGTAAGACCACCGAGAAAGCTAACAAGCCGATACTCACTAGGCCGGTGTTGGCGGCCCAGAAGGCATAGCAGAGGTAGCTGAGTAGCAAGATAATGGCAATAGCAACGCGGCGAATAAACAGCAGGCGGTTTTGAAAGCCGGTAGGGAAGCGCTGTTGGCGCTGCAGAATAATCGGCATGATAACATCGTTGGTGACCATGGTGCTGAGGGTTACCGAGGCAATAATCACCATCGCTGTAGCGGCTGAAAAGCCACCGATAAAGATAAATACCGCGAGCCAGGTTTGATCATGTAGGAGCGGTAAGCGTAAGGCGTAGGTATCACCGTCCACGCCGGTACCGAAGAATAATTGGCCGCCAAGGGCAATGGGCACAATGGCAAGCGCAATCAGCACCAAGTACAACGGGAAACCCCAGCGTGCGGTTTTTAGATGGTTCACATCCACGTTATCAACCACCGCCACATGAAACTGGCGCGGCAAACAGAGAATGACCCCTGCCGCCATAAAAGTCTGCACGATAAAGTCGAATTCTGTTAGGGCTTCCCAACTCCAGGCTTTGCTACTGGGATTGGCCAGCTGTTGCCACATGCTAACGGGCGAGGCGTCGTTAAATAAAACGTAGGCAAATACTGCCGCCGCCAACAGCGCTAATAGCTTTACCGCAGACTCAAAGGCAATGGCTAGAATCATGCCGTTACGATATTCAGTGACCTCAATATGGCGAGTACCAAACAGCATGGCAAACACTGCCATAATCGCCGCGGCAATCAACTCGTTGATGGAAAATTCAGTAAAGGCTGAGGTGTTTTCAGTAAGCACCACAAAGGTTAAACCGACCGCTTTGAGCTGCAAGGCAATGTACGGAATGGTCGCTAACGCGGCGATAAGTGTCACGAACAGCGCCAATCGTTGCCGTTTGCCGTAGCGGCTCGCAATAAAGTCAGCAATCGAGGTGATGTTCTGTTGTTTGGAAACACTGACCAGTTTTTGCAGCAACGGCAAGGCAAAAATAAAGAGTAAAAACGGCCCCAGCAAAATCGGAATATAGGCCCACCCGTCGGTCGCGGCGTTACCCACCGCACCGTAATAGGTCCAACTGGTGCAGTAGATGGCCAAGCTCATACTGTAAATGATGGGCTTATAACTGATGCGGTTGGCCAACGAGTTGGATTTGTCGCCCCAATGGGCCACCGCAAAAAGTAAGGCAATATAAGCTAGTGAGGCAAGTATCAGCAGTAGGGTCATGGCTGTTTTATTTTTGTCGTTGTAGATTTCCTGTTGCTCGATATTAGGTACTGTGGTGTGGAAAGGCAAGGGCGCAATTAGCTATTGGATATTGGATATTGGGGGGCAAGGGCGCCGTTGGCCAATATCTAATAGCCAACAGCGTCTTTGCTTTTTCAACCTTACGACCAATGTCGTATTTCCTACATTGCCATTAGGCGTCTAGATTGCATAGTGAACAAATCACAATAACAAACACAACTAGAACAACCTGGAGGACGTATGGCTTTCAAAAGCGAAGAACTCGCAAAAGCCTACTGGCGCGATAATATCAGTCTGGTGCTTAAGCTACTGGCGGTCTGGTTTATCGTTTCCTATGGCTTTGGCATTATCCTGGTGGATTGGCTTAATCAATTTACCTTTTTCGGCTTTAAACTGGGCTTTTGGTTTGCTCAGCAAGGGTCGATTATTTCTTTCGTCATTCTGATTTTTATTTATGTAAAACGAATGGCGGCCCTTGATAACAAATACGAAGTTCACGAAGACTAAGGGGCCCATCCATGGATATTCAAACTCTCACGTTTATTATCGTTGGTGCGACCTTTGCTTTATATATCGCGATTGCGATTTGGTCTCGTGCCGGTTCTACCTCTGATTTCTATGTTGCGAGCGGTGGCGTCCATCCAGTGATGAATGGTATGGCAACTGCTGCGGATTGGATGTCGGCGGCGTCGTTTATTTCAATGGCAGGTATTATCGCGTTTGCTGGTTATGATGGCAGCGTGTACTTGATGGGTTGGACCGGTGGCTATGTGTTATTAGCACTGTGTTTAGCACCTTATCTGCGTAAGTTCGGTAAGTTTACTGTGCCAGATTTCATTGGTGACCGTTATTACTCGCAAACAGCGCGTACTATTGCGGTTATTTGTGCAATCTTAATCAGCTTTACATACATTGCCGGACAAATGCGTGGTGTAGGCGTGGTGTTCTCGCGCTTCTTAGAGGTTGAAATTGCTACCGGTGTTTACATCGGCGCAGTGATTGTATTCTTCTACACCGTGTTAGGTGGCATGAAAGGTATTACCTATACTCAGGTAGCGCAATACTGCGTGTTAGCCTTTGCATACTTGGTGCCAGCTATCTTTATCTCGTTCCAAATGACGGGGCACATTTTGCCGCAAACCGGTTTTGGTGCGACTATTGCTGATGGTGTATCAGGTGAGGGGCAATACTTGTTAGCGCGCTTGGATGGCTTGTCAGAAGAGCTGGGCTTAGCAGCTTACACCTCTGGCTTGAAATCTAAGATTGACGTGTTTGCGATTACCTGTGCCTTGATGGTAGGTACTGCTGGTTTGCCACACGTAATTGTACGTTTCTTCACCGTACCAAAAGTACGTGATGCGCGTCGTTCAGCGGGCTGGGCATTGGTCTTTATCTCAGTTGTTTATTTAACTGCACCATCGATTGCTGGTTTTGCCAAAGTGAACTTGATCAACACCGTTAACGGTCCGGATATGACTGGCGTGGAATATGATGCGGCTCCAGATTGGGTGAAAAACTGGGAACAAACCGGTTTGATTAAGTGGGAAGATAAAAACAACGACGGCAAAATGTTCTATGCTGGTGATGAGCGCAACGAAATGACCGTTGACCGCGATATCATGGTATTGGCAAACCCTGAGATTGCTGATTTACCAGCTTGGGTAGTGGCGTTGGTTGCAGCCGGTGGTGTTGCTGCGGCGTTATCAACCTCAGCCGGTTTGTTGTTGGTTATCTCTACGTCGGTGTCGCACGATTTGTTGAAACGTACGCTAACGCCGAATATTACCGATAAGCAAGAGTTACTGTGGGCGCGGATTGCTGCCGCTGTAGCTATTGCTCTGTCTACTTGGTTCGGGATTAATCCGCCCGGCTTTGTGGCGCAGGTGGTCGCCTTCGCGTTCGGCTTAGCCGCAGCGAGTTTCTTCCCGGCCATTATTTTAGGTATTTTCTATAAGCGCATGAACAGCACAGGTGCTATTGCTGGTATGTTAGTGGGTGTGGTCTTTACTTTGGCGTATATTATTTACTTCAAGTTTGTAAACCCGGCCGCCAATACTGCAGACAACTGGTTGTTCGGCATTTCGCCAGAAGGCATTGGTACTATCGGTATGATACTGAACTTTATTGTGTCGTACGTGGTACACAAGCTGACCGGTGATGCGCCGCAGGATACCCAAGACTTGGTTGAGTCGATTCGATATCCGAAAGGCTCGGGCGCTGCCTCTAGTCATTAATGATGAGCTACTGCAAAGCCCGGCACTGCCGGGCTTTTTTCTGATTGGAAAGTGAGGTTCTTATGCAACCGGAACTGTTAGAAGTACAACGATTTTTATTGGATTGTCCGCCTTTTGATGAACTCAATGGGGAGCAGCGGCAATGGGTGGCGGGGCAAATTAAAGCTGCTTATGTGAACGAATACAATGTGGATGGGCTGTTTAAACAACATAGCCCAGCGCTTTATATTGTACGTTCAGGCGGTTTTGATTTGCTGGCGCCAGATGGGCATTTGATTGAGCGACTTGAGTCCCATGATTTGTTTGGTTTTCCGAGCTTGCTAAGTGGGCGGGCGGTGGTGAACAAGCTGCAGGTGATTGAAGACGGCATTATTTACATTATTACCGCCGCAGTGTTTGACCAGCTACGCCAGCATGTGCGGGCGTTCGAGCAATATTTTATCCGGGCGCATGAGCAGCGCTTGCTCTCAGAAACGGCGCGGCGTGAAGGCGATGTCACGCGGCGCGGCAACCTGACAGGTACAGCTAACAGTAACGGCAGCCGTCAAGGGAGCGCGGTAGATACTGGCGCGGCTGGTGTGACTGAGCGTGGTTCGCTGGGGCTGGCTGCAAGTGGACCCAAGCAGGAGCCGGTGGCCAGTTATGATGCGTTGCAATTGCCCGTGGCCGAAGTGATAGTGCGAGCGCCGGTGATGTTATCTATCCATACCACCATTAAAGAAGCGGCCGAGCGCATGCGCGACGAAAAAGTCTCCTCGGTATTGGTAGTAGAAGGACCTGTGGCAGAAAATGCGGCGGCAGAGGGGGCTGCGGTAAAGGGGACTGTGGTAAACGACACTGCGGTAAACGAGACTGCGGTGAATAGCCCTGCAGATAGCGAAGCTACGGCGGTAAAGCTGTGCGGAATTTTGACCGACCGTGATTTGCGCAACCGAGTGGTGGCGCAAGGATTGGCCTATGATTTACAGGTGAATGCGGTAATGACCCAAGCCCCAGCGACTGTGTATGGGCGCCAGACCCTGATGGATGCGTTGGCGATTATGACGCAAGAAAATATCCACCATTTGCCGGTACTTAATGACGCTGACCAGCCGATTGGGATGATCACCAATACCGATTTGATGCGGCAGCAGCGCAGTGAACCTATCATGCTGATCAGTGCGCTGAACAAAGCGGCGAGTAAAGCGCAGCTAGTGGCGGAGGCGGCGCATATTCCGGCCTACATGCAGACGTTTGCTGCGCGCGTGCATGACACCACCATGGTGGGACGGCTGCTGGCGTCGTTAACCGATAGTATGACGCGTAAATTAATCAGTTTGTATGAACAAGAACATGGGGTTGCGCCGGGGCCCTATTGCTGGATAGCGTTTGGCTCGCAAGGGCGTGAAGACCAGGTGCTGAGTTCGGATCAAGATAATGGTTTATTGCTGGGTAACGGGCTTAACGACAATCAGTTGGATTGGTTTAAAGGGTTGGGCGAATACGTGAGTGGCGGTTTGCATGAATGCGGTATTCCGCTGTGTCCGGGCGATATTATGGCCTCGAATGTGGATTGTCGACGCACCTTGGATGGCTGGCTGGAGCGCTTTAAAAGCTGGACGGAAAGCCCGACGCCGAAGGCGTTGATGTATTGCCAAATCTTCTTCGATTCGCGGCTAGTTTACGGCAATAAACGGCTATATCAACGCTATCGTGAGCAAGTTGCACGGCTGGCCCAAAAGGACTTTTTCTTAGGTAATTTGGCACGTTTACAAGTGAGTGTGCAGGTACCGTTAGGCTTGTTTAATAGGTTTCGTGGTACGGAGAGTGGTAAAGACTCGGATTTGATCAATATCAAGCGCTACGGCATTGCTTTAATTAACGATATTGTGCGCATTTATTCCTTGCAAGCGGGAATTATGGTGCCGCAAACTTTGGCTCGCTTAGAGGCGTTAAGAGGCAGTAAACTACTTAATAAGAAAGATAACCAGTCGTTGGCCGAAGCTTGGCAATTTTTAACTGAATTACGGTTACAGCACCAATTACAGACGTGGGGCAGTGACCAGCCTAAAAACGCGTTAGACCCTGATGAGCTCAGTACCTTAACGCGACGCCAATTAAAGACTGCCTTTCGAATTACTAAAGAGTGCCAGCAAGGGGTAGGCTTGAAGTTTGGACGGATTGGGTGATGGCGGCTAATGCTTCGGGTTGGCGTAACCGTATCGCGGCTTGGTGGCAGCGGCGGCAGGCGTTAGCTCAGCCGTGGACAGCGCAGCGCTATGTGGCGCTAGATCTCGAAACCAGTGGTTTGGATGCGCGTCACGATAACATTATTGCGGTGGCCTGGGTGGAGCTCACGCCACCTTTGCTTGATTACCAAAGTGCCCGTTATTACACCGTGGCAACGGCACAAACCGAGCTAAATCAGTCGCCGGTGGTACATGGTTTAGTGAGCCGCGACTTACAACAAGTAACGCCCTTGGCTGAGGTGCTCCACGAGCTACAACAGGTGCTCGATGGCGCGGTTTTGGTCTGCCATCATGTGCAATTGGATTGGGCTTTTTTAAAACAAGCGGGGAAAGCGCATCAAGTGCGGTTTAAACCATTGCTACGATTTGATACCTTGACCTTTGAGGGCCAAAGATTAAAAAATTCTCAACATCATATTCAGCGAGGTAGCTTAACCTTGAGTGCTTGTCGCAGCCGTTATGGCTTACCGCAATATGATGCCCATCATGCGCTCAGCGACGCCATTGCTTGTGGTGAATTGATGCTGGCCCAGCTGTATAAATACGCTGGCGCTCAAGCAGTTAGGTTACCGCGCAGTTGATTTTGTAGGGCCGTTGGACGCGGTTCAGCGCAACCGAGTAGACCTCTCAGCTGTGAATTTCAGATTTATCTTAAAAACAAATTATCGAAAAGTTTACAAGTCTGTGCAAAAAAACAGGTAAAAACCTTGTTGCAAAACTATTGTAAAAAGCATTTAACTGTGGTTGTATTAGCAACGGAACTCAGGAGACATGCGCAGATGCATCTCTCACTGGAAGCCACTATTAAGGCTTACGACTAATAACTTTTACAAAAGTTCCGTATCAGCCAAATCAACAATAAAAAATCAGGGAGACTTACATGGCTAAGCAGTCATTTTTGTCAAATTCTATCCGCGCCATCATGATGGCAGGGTTTGGTTCTGCACTATTAGCTGGCGCACCGGCTATGGCGCAAGACCAAAGCAATGAAAGCGAAGACGGCGAAAAAGCGAAAGCTGCCGAAAAAATT
>JTFO01000450.1_pt1 | contig 40364 bp, 40 predicted proteins | sample 235411 | NCBI WGS metagenome assembly JTFO01 (sample SAMN03067590, study PRJNA260953) | activated sludge metagenome | biome: Sludge; feature: Wastewater; isolation source: CETP activated sludge from laboratory augmented bioreactor treating... | place: India:Gujarat | collected 2013-04
TTGTATTTTACTGAAGAAGCCTTTGATGATTTCTATGTTGGGAAAGGTTCAACTTATCCTGATGTGCAAGGTGCTATCGGTATCCTTTTTGAGCAGGCCTCTAGCCGTGGTCATGCCCAAGACTCTATCAATGGCTTATTAGAGTTCCCTTTTACCATTCAAAACCAATTTACCACGTCGTTAACCAGCATGTATGGCGCTCACGCCAATAAAAAGTGGTTCTTGGATTACCAACAACGTTTTTACGATGACTCGATGGCCGCAGCTAAAAAAGCTGACTTTAATGGCTATGTGGTAGGTGATGAAACCGATCCTGCGCGGCTACACGAGATGCTTAACATTTTGCGTCAGCACGGCGTTCAGAGTTATGTATTAACCGATGATCTAAAACTAAACGGGGTCACTTACCAAGCAGATCATGCTGCTTACATCCCGCTAGAACAACCTCAGTATTTATTGATTCGTGCGATGTTCATGAATCAGAAGAGCTTTAAAGACAATACTTTCTATGATGTTTCGGCATGGACCTTACCCCACGCATTCAACCTGAACTGGGCAACCTACGATGGTCGCCGCATCAAAATTGCCGACCAAGCGTGGCAACCCACCACCACCCCTAACCATGACTTGGCTGCTGATGCCTACGCTTATGCGTTTGAATGGCACCATTATTTTGCCCCGAAAACTCTGAACCGGTTATTGCAAGCGGGCATTCATGTGCGTCAAGCAAACCAAGCTTTTACTGCAACGACTAGCGCCGGAGACTACAACTTCACTGCTGGTACCGTGGTGGTGACTAAAGCCTATCAACAACAAGATTGGGCTGAAGTACAACAGCAGCTTGCCGCCATTACCGCAGAAACCGGCGTAACAGTGCATGCCATCAGCTCGGGTTTAACCCCGCGCGGTATGGACCTTGGTAGCCGTAATTTGGCACCAGTGAAACCTATCCAAGTAATGATGCTGGTGGGTAACGATGCCAATATGTACGAAGGCGGCGAAGCTTGGTATTACCTCGATCGCCATGTTGGTGTACCCCTTTCGATGGTTGATACGGACCGTTTTGGTGGCGTTGATTTAAGCCGCTATACGCACATTTTAATGGTCGACGGTCGTTATTCTAACCTGTCTAAGCGAGACGCAGAGCGACTGCAGCAATGGGTGCGCGACGGCGGTGTGGTAATTGGCCAACAAAACGGTGCACGTTGGTTAAGTCAGCATGATATTTTGGCGGCCGAATTTGTGAATTCAGATGAGTTTTCGAAGAAGTTTCCAACCGCGGGACTCACCTTTGCCGACCAAGATCATTTTTACGGTCAGCGCCGCGTAGCTGGAGCTATCTTTGAACTTGAGTTAGATGCTACCCATCCGCTTACGTTTGGTTATCCTCGCGCTACCTTGCCGGTCTTTAAAGACAGCTTGAATGCTATGGTAGTGCCTGAGCAGCCGTTTGTTACCGTAGCAACATATAGCGCTAATGATCCACTGCTAGCCGGTTTTGCCGCCTCTCAGAATCGTGAAGTACTGGCAGGTAAAGCAGCAATCATCGCCCATCGTCACGGTCGTGGCCGCGTGATTGCCTTTACCGATGACATTAACTTCCGTGCCTTGTTCTGGGGCACCGCTAAGTTACTCAGTAATGCTATCTTCTTAGCAGATCAGGTCACTCCTAGCCTGAGTGACGAAGAAAATGCTGCCGAGGCTGCCGCTGAAGCGGCTGAGAGTGCTCACTAAGCACCTCTCTTAGCAGTTATTCATTGAGCGGTGGATGAGGTTCAGCAAAAGCGAACGCCCATGCATCCACCGCCTTGGCGCCGCGCTGTTCAATTGCAGCAGCGGCGGCCGATATTGATGCGCCCGTAGTCAGCACATCATCCACCACCGCTATCGTTAGCCCGGTCATATTACCAGTGCAATACAGACTGCGCTGCATACTATCCCAACGTTGCGAGGCACTACTATGATGTTGTTGGGTACCGGTATCATAGAGTCGTCGTAAACCACCACTAATGATCGGCAACTGCAACTGTTCAGCGACCGCCCGCGCCAGCAATCCGGCTTGATTATAACCACGCTTGACCCAACGCGAATAACTCATCGGCATCGCCATAATCGCATCTGGCCGGGGCTTATCCTGATAACAATGCAGTACCTGGGCCACCATCAAGGGTGCTAGCACCTGAGCTAACTCGGGACAACTGTGGAATTTAAAACGATGCACAAGTGAGCGGGTATCTGCTTGCCAGCTCATCGCCGCATACCAGTATCGCCCTTGCGCTCGTTCGGGTTGCTGACAACGCCATTTTAGGCAGCTCGGCGGTAATCGCGGTAGGTCATACAAACACACCAAACAGAGTCCGCCACCTGTTCGACCAGTTAAAGATTGATTACAGAGCCAGCAATAACCTAACATAGAGGTCCTTTTTCAAGTGGTTTAAGGTAGCAAGGACACTCATGGTAGACTCAGTTTGGCGCGCCGTCAGGGGCACAGGGACGGATATTGTGGTACTCCATGGCTGGGGTTTGAATGCGAATATCTGGACGCCAATTGTCGCTGATTTAGCCAAATTAGGTCGTGTCCATCGCTTAGACCTACCCGGCTATGGCGAGTCACCTTGGCCTGCAGACCGCGAACTGACGTTTGCTAATCTGTGTGAACTCACCTTAGCAGCCTTGCCTTCACGCTGTCATTTAATCGGCTGGTCTCTTGGCGGCTTAGTAGCAAGCCAGATCGGATTGCAAGCTCCAGAACGCCTGCATAGCTTAACCACCGTAGCTTCATCGCCTTATTTTCCTGCAACACCTGAATGGCCAGGCATCGAACCGCATATCTTGCATACCTTTGCGAAACAACTGAGCAAAGATTTCAAACGTACGGTTGAGCGCTTCCTGGCGCTCCAGTCTTTAGGCGCGCCGCACGCCAAAGAAGATATTAAACAGATTAAAGCATGGCTTTTTGCCAAACCGATGGCGACCCCTGCGGTGCTCGATGCTGGTTTAGATATGTTGGCCAGTGTGGATTTGCGTCCGCAGTTGGCGCAACTGACGGTACCTTTATTGCGGGTTTATGGCAAATTAGATGCGTTAGTGCCGGCCGCAGTAGCTGACCACGTAAGCCAGCTCCTGCCAAGCACTGCGAGCGCACAGCATCAGTATCTGGCGCCACGCTGTAGTCATGCGCCTTTCATCAGCGGTCCGAGCGGCTTTATGGCCGCCCTACAACCCTTTTTGCAGCAATACGCGCCCAGTTAACGCTGACATTGTGGGCAATACACGGTACTACGCTGGCCTAAGCGGATTTCTTTCAAGGTGCTCTTGCACTGCATGCAAGCTTTACCGCCGCGCCCGTACACCATCAGTTCTTGCTTGAAGTAACCAGGCTGACCATCGGCTTGAGTGAAATCTTGCAAGGTAGTGCCGCCTTGTTCAATGGCTCTAGCAAGGGTTTCTTTGATGATGGGCACCAAGCGTTGATAACGTGCTTTACTGACTTTACCAGCAGCACGTTTTGGATGAATTCCCGCTTTAAACAAAGATTCATTGGCGTAGATGTTCCCTACCCCAACCACCACATGATTATCCATAATGAAGGTTTTAATGGCTTGCTGGCGGCCACGCGAGGCGTTGAATAGATAGTCTAAGGTAAAGTCATCGGTTAAGGGTTCCGGCCCTAACTCGCGCAGTAAGGGGTGGTCGGCACTAGGATGAGTTGCGCTATACAACCAACAACCGAAGCGGCGCGGGTCGTTAAAGCGTAAACAAAGGCCGGATCCTAGCACCAGATCAATATGGTCATGTTTAACTACCAGACTATCTGCGGGTACCACTCGCAAAGCTCCGGACATCCCTAAGTGCACAATCAGGTAGCCCTTTGTGGTGCTAATAATCAGGTATTTGGCGCGGCGTTCGACGCCTTCGATGGTAGCCCCAGCAACCGTCTCTAAAGAAGCTGGAACCGGCCAGCGTAAGCGTCGATCACGGACAATTACCTGGGTAATCTGTTGCCCTGTAAGATGGGGGCTGATACCTAGACGACTGACTTCAACTTCGGGTAATTCTGGCATGGCTAGACCTCATCAAAAAATACCGCGCAGCTTGTGTTTATAGCTACGCTATTTTATATTCCCGCTCTTGTTCTACACCACATATTTGCAGTATGTTGAGGCATGCACCACATGACCGCCGAAATTAGTTTAAGCGAACAACAATTTCGTACTCAAGCTATTGATTATGACCAGCTTGCTGCGCACGGGTATGTTATTGTACCGCAGTATCTAGCTGCGCCTTACTGCCTGCAATTGTACCAGTATGCCCAACAATTGAGTAGCAACTGCTGGCAACAGGCCGGCATCGGTCGGGCTGATCAGTACACCACCAATACGGCCGTGCGCCAGGATAAGATCCGCTGGTTACAACGCGAATTTGCACTTGAAAACGCTTATTTAACCATGATGGATAACTTGCGCTTAGAAGTAAATCGCGAGCTCTTTATGGGTTTATTTGATTACGAGTGCCACCTTGCTCACTATCCGCCTGGTGCTTTTTATCGCAAACACCTAGATGCTTTTAAAGGTCGCAGCAATCGCATTTTAACCAGCGTGTTCTACTTAAATCCAGATTGGCAAGACGCCGATGGTGGGCAACTCATTATTTATGGTAAACGTGGTGAGGTGCTCGAGACGGTGCTCCCCGAGGCGGGCAAGTTAGTGCTGTTTTTAAGCGATGTGTTTGTGCATGAAGTACTTGCCGGACAACGCGACCGTTATAGCATTACCGGCTGGTATCGGCATAACAATAGTATCAATGGTGTTATTGATCCTACCCGTTAACCCGGTGCTTGAGCACACTAAATAGCGCCCATAAAAAAACCCAGCTAGGCTGGGTTTTTTTATGCTCAGAAGAAGCTTACTTAATTTTAGCTTCTTTGAAAACCACGTGCTTACGAACCACTGGATCGTATTTTTTGATTTCCATTTTTTCTGGCATGTTGCGCTTGTTCTTGTCGGTAGTGTAGAAATAACCAGTACCGGCAGAAGAAACTAAACGAATCTTATCACGCATGGTTTATCTCCTTACACAGCTTCGCCACGAGCGCGCAAATCTGCGAGCACCGCGTCGATACCATTTTTATCAACAATACGCATACCTTTGGTAGAGATACGCAATTTAACCCAACGCTTTTCTGATTCTACCCAGAAGCGGTGTGATTGCAGGTTCGGCAGGAAACGACGCTTGGTCGCATTGCGCGCGTGAGAACGGTTATTACCGGTAACCGGACGCTTTCCTGTAACTTGACATACTCGTGACATTCTATTTACTCCAAAATTGCTTCAAGCTCGCCTGTCGCCCATCGCGGCCTTGCCTTGAATCCGAGGGCGCATTTTATACAGCAAATTGGCCCGGCAATCAAGTGATCGCAGATATTTTTTGATCTTTCTGATCCTATAAACGGCGGCGCTACTTTACTACAACAACCCTCGTTCAGCAAATGAAACTGGTGATCCAGCACCAATTATAAAGTGATCGAGTAGCGCGACGTCGATCATCGCTAGGGCTCGCTTCAAGCGCTCAGTGACGCGCTGGTCGGCTTGGCTAGGTTCAGCCACCCCTGACGGATGATTGTGCGCTAGTATAACCGCTGCCGCATTACATTGCAGTACTAACTTAACCACCTCACGCGGATAAACTGGAGCCGCATTGATGGTGCCCTGAAATAATTCAACGTATTTTAACAGCCGGTGCTGACTATCAAGTAGCAGCACCACAAACACTTCGCGTTCTTGATGACGCAACTGTGCGGTAAGATAGTCACGCACCATGGAGGGTTGGGTAAAGCCATCGTCACGCCGTAATTGCCAAGCCAAATAGCGCCGTGAAATTTCCATCACCACTTGCAATTGCATTACCCGGGCCGGGCCAATCCCTGTCTGCTGCAGGAGACTCTCGGCGGGCGCCGCGAGCAAACCGCCAATACCCTCGTAATGGCTCAACAGGTCGCGTGAGTAGGTGACCACATCTTTGCCCTTAACTCCGGTGCCGAGCAAGATAGCCAATAATTCAGCATCGGTTAAGGTGGCGACTCCTAGTTCAGCCATTTTTTCGCGTGGGCGCTCAGCGACTGGCCAATCTTTTACGGTGGGCATGGTTACTTTCCTTGTTTACTCAGATGTGTCAGAGCGCCTAATGTAGCTAATTTTGACCGACGATCGGCCGCCATTGGTTAACGACCCAAAGCCAGAAGGTCTGATATTCATGCGCCAAAGCGCTAAACTAAGGGCTTGCGCAGCAGGCGTGCGTCCTTATCTAAGCTAGATTGCGTGATTGAAAAGTACCACGTCAGATATCGCCTAAAGCTATCCCAATGTGCTAAGGTAAAGACCTTGTAAAGGTAAGGACTTACTATGACTTATAGCCCCGAGCAACCGCTAGCCAACCGCAACATACTGGTGGGTGTAAGCGGTGGTATTGCCGCTTATAAAATTCCCGAATTGGTGCGTCGTCTGCGTGATTACGGCGCCTCTGTGCGCGTGGTGATGACCCAAGGTGCCCAAGCCTTTATCACGCCACTAACGCTCCAAGCGGTATCGGGACATCCGGTGCATCATGACTTGCTTGACCCTGCGGCCGAAGCTGCCATGGGCCATATAGAATTGGCTAAATGGGCTGATTTAGTGCTGCTAGCGCCTGCGAGTGCAAATATGCTGGCAAGACTTGCTAACGGCAGCGCTGATGACTTACTTAGCACTCTGTGCTTAGCTACTGCCGCTCCTATCTGGGTGGCACCTGCCATGAACCAGCAGATGTGGGCAGCACCAGCAGTACAAGCTAACTTGCAACGGATTCAGCAGTACGGCATGCAGCTGATTGAACCTAATAGCGGTGCTCAAGCTTGCGGTGATGTCGGTAGCGGACGCATGCCAGAACCGCTAGAGCTGCGAGAGCTGGTAGTACGGGCGTTAGCAGCGGATAAACAATCTGTGGCTGCTCTTCTGGCGAATCAACACTTGGTGATTACCGCAGGTCCCACCCGCGAGGCCGTCGACCCGGTACGCTATTTGTCTAACCATAGCTCGGGTAAAATGGGGTTCGCTTTAGCTACGGCGGCGCAACAACTAGGCGCTACTGTGACTTTAATTGCCGGCCCTTGTCAGCTCCCCACTCCAGCAGGCGTGACGCGCATCGATGTGACTAGTGCTGAGGACATGTTAGCGGCAGTGTTAGCAGCGGTTCCCTCAGCCGACATTTTTATTGGGTGTGCAGCAGTCGCCGATTATCGTCCGGCCACCGTCGCTAGCCATAAAATGAAAAAGACCGCGGAGCAAGATGAGTTAGCTCTGACTCTCATTAAGAACCCAGATATTTTGGCCACCGTCAGTAACTTACCTAAGCCACCTTTTACTATTGGCTTCGCCGCTGAAACCAATGACGTTGCCCGGTATGCCCAAAGTAAATTGGTACGAAAGAAACTCGCGATGATCGCCGCTAACGATGTTAGTAGCAGCGCTATCGGCTTTAACAGCGACGTCAATGCCATGACACTCTACTGGCACGACCAACAAGGGCAACTCAAGCACTTAGATCTGCCGGTGGCAGATAAACTGAGTATTGCTACCCAGTTGTTACAGCATGCCGTTAAACTAAAAAATAGCCATGACTTTTCTTTTCAAAGTGGCGCAGATTCAGCAACCTCTTAAGTTTAGAACCAGGAACCCAGCATGACTGCTATCGACCTTAAAATTCTTGACCCTAAAATTGGCCAAAGCATCCCCTTGCCAACTTACGCAACCCCAGGTTCAGCCGGGCTAGATTTGCGTGCTTGTCTTGATCAACCACTTACGGTGGAGCCAGGCGAGACCCATCTGGTAGGAACCGGGCTAGCGATTCATATCGCCGACCCTAACCTTGCCGCTACCCTGCTGCCACGTTCTGGATTGGGACATAAACATGGCTTGGTGCTAGGTAATTTAGTGGGTTTAATCGATTCAGATTATCAAGGTGAACTGAAAGTGTCGGTTTGGAACCGCAGCACTAATGCTTATACCATTGAGCCTGGCGAGCGCATTGCGCAGATGGTTATCGTGCCGGTGGTGCAAGTACAATTTAATCTCGTTGAAGATTTTTCTGAGTCCGACAGAGGCGCCGGTGGCTTCGGTCATTCGGGTACCCGCTAAGCCGTGCTAAATAGGCTCTGCTACTAAGAATCATAACCAAGGAAGCAACCACGTGACCGCAAAACAGAATCGTAAACAGGATATTTTAGCGGCTCTCGCCGCCATGTTAGAAACCAGCCCGGGCCAACGCATCACCACAGCCCGTTTAGCTGCTGAAGTAGGTGTCTCTGAGGCCGCTTTGTACCGTCATTTCGCCTCGAAAGCGAAAATGTTTGAAGGTTTGATTGATTTTACTGAAGATGCCATTTTGTCACGCATCAACCAGATCTTAGAAAATGAAAAAGACACGTTAGCGCGCTGTGAAATGATGGTGCGGCTAGTGCTTACTTTTGTTGAGCGTAACCCTGGCATCACGCGGGTGATTACCGGAGATGCCCTACTCGGTGAGCACGAACGTTTACGAGACCGAGTGACTGGCATTTTTGATAAGCTAGAGGCTAACTTCAAACAGGTATTACGGGAGCGTCGATTACGTGAGAAAGTGGTCGCTGGGCTAGATGAAGGGATGCTCGCCAATCTACTTATGGCTTATACCGATGGTAAAATCGCGCAGTTTGTGCGGTCAGGGTTTACCCATAAACCAACCACTCATTTTGATCAGCAGTGGCAAACCATTGCGGAACAATTGCTACGCTAGTCAGGCAACTAGCACCAGAAGCATGAGCAGCTTAGACTGGTCTGCTTCTGGTCATATCAATGCATCGCTTAATTGTTCTCACTGGCTGTATCAGTCGCCACCGATTCAGACGTCCGAGCGCGGCTTAGCAAGTTAATTGCGGCTTGCTGTGGCGTGGTATCTCCGTACAGAACATCATACAACTGCTCACAAATCGGCATTTCCACACCATGCCGTCGTGCTAGGGTCACCACTTCGCGCGTGTTGCGATAGCCTTCCACCGCTTGGCCGATTTCAGCTATGGCTTGGTCAACCGTTTTGCCTTGACCCAAAGCCAAACCAAAACGCCGATTACGTGATTGGTTGTCGGTACAAGTTAGAATTAAGTCGCCTAATCCTGCCATGCCAGTAAAGGTTTCTGGTTTAGCGCCAAGCTTTAATCCTAATCGGGTGAGCTCAGCTAAGCCGCGTGTAATGAGGGCAGTGCGAGCATTAGCGCCAAAACCCACACCATCCGCCATCCCCGCACCAATAGCGATCACATTTTTAACGGCGCCACCTAACTGCACACCAATAAAGTCGTCGTTGGTATAAACGCGAAAACTGCGATCGCAGTGCAGCAGCTCAGACAGATCTTCAACAAATTGCGGATCCGTAGAAGACATCGAGATAGCGGTAGGTAAGCCTTTGGCCATTTCCATCGCAAAGGTTGGGCCAGAAAGCACCGCTAAGGCGTGCTCGTCACCCAAAATATCTTCTGCGACTTCAAATAATAACCGGCCTGTTTCGGGCTCTAAACCTTTGGTCGCCCAAGCCACTCGGGCATCAGGCAATAATTGCGGTGCAATATCTTGCAGTACTTGCTTAAAGCCGCCACTGGGCACTACCACCACAATATTATGGCATGCAGCTACTGCTTCAGCTAAGTCTGCAGTAACTTGGAGATTATCAGGTAAGGTAATGCCTGGCAGATAGCGTTTGTTCTCGCGCTCAGCAGCCATAGCTGCAACTTGCTCGGCATCGCGACCCCATAAACAGGTCGCCGTACCCTTACGGGCAAAACAAAGTGCTAGGGCGGTTCCATAAGAACCGGCTCCTAGCACTGTTACTTGTGCATTACGCATTCGTTTTGCAATCTAACTTATTGCTGAGTAGCTTCGGCAGCTTCTTGCTGCTGACGCTGGATATGCTGAGCAAATACCGCGTCGAAGTTAACTGGCGCTAAGTTCAATTGTGGGAAGGTTGCGCGGCTAACTAAGCTAGACAAAGTCTCGCGTGCGTATGGGAACAAGATATTCGGGCAGAACGCGCCTAATAAGTGTGCACGTTGACCATCTTCGAGTGAATCAGCGATGGTGAAAATACCTGCTTGGTGAACTTCAGCCAAGAACGCTACTTCGCCATTTACTTTGTTGGTTGCAGTAATTTTCAACACAACTTCGTAGGTGTTGTCTTCTAACTTAGTGTTATTCACATTTAAGTCTAAGCTCAACTCTGGCTTCCACTCTTGACGGAAAACTGCCGGCGAGTTTGGCGCTTCAAACGAAACATCTTTGACATAGACGCGTTGAATTTGGAATGCTTGTTGTTGTGGTGCGTCGTCCTGTGCGGCGCCATTTACTTGCTGTTCATCAGCCATTGTTCTACTTCCTATTGCTTGATCAAACGATTATTTTTTTACCAGTGGGAAACTGGCGCCCTGCCAGGCAGAAATTCCACCTTGGAGTATTGCAACCTGTTCAAACCCAGCTTTAGCTAACGTAGCTGCAGCCCCTTTTGCGGTCATTCCCGTTGCGCATACCACCACGATGGGGGCAGATTTGAATTTCTCAAGTGGTGCCAGTTCATTTTTCCGGATTTTATCGGCAGTTAAATGCAGAGAATCCTGAATGTGCCCTTTACGGTACTCATCCACCGAGCGAATATCAACATACACCCCATCATTTCTATTAATTAATAAGGTTGCTTGCTGCGGGGTCAAACTTTTTATTTTGGAAGTTGCGGCTTGAACATAAGTAACCACAATGGCAATTAAAAGAATAACCCAAAGCAGACTCATAAATAGGTGGTCTGCAGCGAAGGCAAGGATTTGCTCCATGGTGAACGTAACTCCAGTTGAAAAACAAGCCACAGAGTATACCTACTGATTTGCCCGTTGCCAGTAAAATTTGGTGTTAATGAATGTCTAGAAAGGGTGCGGAGCAAGCTAAAATCGCATAAAATAGATTCAATTTGATGAATTTACTAAAAAACCACCGAGGATGTTATGGGTAAAGCGCATACACCATTGGCGTTAATTATTTTAGACGGTTGGGGCCATCGCGAGGCAGTTGCCGATAATGCGATAGCGGCAGCACATACTCCGACTATGGATGCCCTGTGGCAACAATGCCCACATACATTGATTGACGGCTCAGGGATGGCAGTAGGCCTACCTGACGGGCAAATGGGTAACTCTGAGGTGGGCCATGTGAACCTTGGTGCAGGACGCGTGGTGTATCAAGACTTTACCCGCATCAGCAAAGCTATCAGCGATGGCGATTTCTTTGCTAATCCTGCTTTAACTGAGGCGGTAGACAAGGCGGTGCGGGCCGACCAAGCGGTTCACATCATGGGGCTGTTATCACCAGGTGGCGTGCATAGTCACGAAGACCATCTGTTAGCCATGGTTGAACTAGCCGCCCAGCGCGGGGCACAAAAAGTTTATGTGCATGGTTTTCTAGACGGTCGTGACACCCCACCACGTTCTGCCAAAGCTTCTCTGGAGCGCTTTGATGCCTTGTTTAGTCAGCTTGGCGTGGGGCGATTTGCAAGTCTTTGCGGACGCTACTTTGCGATGGACCGAGATAAGCGCTGGGATCGTGTCGCGCAAGCTTGGGATTTAATCGTCCATGGCAAGGCTTCTTATCAAGCAGATAGTGCCTTAGTAGCACTTGCTGATGCCTACGAACGTGACGAAAATGACGAGTTTGTGCAAGCCACCCGGATTGGCGATAAAGCGCCGATGCAAGAGGGTGATGCAGTGATCTTCATGAACTTCCGCGCCGACCGCGCGCGTCAACTGAGCCACGCCTTTTTAGATGAAGACTTTAATGGATTTGACCGTGGTCAGCGGCCCCAGTTAGGAGCCTTCGTTATGCTCACAGAATATGCAGCAGAGCTGAATGGCCCCGTTGCCTATCCGCCTGAGTCACTGAATAACGTCTTAGGCGAGTGGCTAGCTAAGCATGACTACACCCAGTTGCGTATTTCTGAAACCGAAAAATATGCGCATGTCACTTTTTTCTTCAGCGGTGGACGGGAGCAAGAGTTTGCTGGTGAACAGCGAGTGTTGATCCCATCACCCGATGTAGCAACCTACGATCTGCAGCCAGAGATGAATTCCGAGCTGCTCACTGATGAGTTGGTTGCCGCCATTCGCGCCGGCCAACATGACGTGATTATCTGTAACTACCCGAACGGCGACATGGTCGGTCATACGGGCAATTTTGCTGCTGCCGTAAAAGCTTGTGAAGCAGTCGATCGTTGTATCGCACGGGTGGTTAAAGCGCTGCGCGAGGTTGGCGGTGAGTGTCTAATTACTGCAGATCACGGCAATGCTGAGCAAATGCAAGACCATCATACTGGGCAATCACACACCGCCCACACCAGCGAGTTGGTGCCATTTATTTATGTGGGTCGTGATGCCACAGCTCGTGCCGGTGGCACCTTGTCTGATGTAGCTCCTACGATGCTGCATTTATTAGGGCTACCAACTCCGCCAGAAATGACGGGCAAACCCATTGTTACCTTAACTCAAAGCAGCTAATGGTAGCTACTTGGGGTCGCTGGCTGGCGCTGACATTCTGGCTCTTAAGTAGTGCTGCGACCGCAGCGCAGGCGGACAGCCAAGCAGAGCAAGCTGCAACTGAAGCCCAGTTGCAGCAAATTGCCACTGAGCTAAAGCGCCGGCAGCAAGCCTTAGACCAACGTTCTGAACAACTCAGCTTAACTGAGCGCGAACTACAACAGTTAGAACGGCAAATAGCCAGTATTGCGAACGAACTTAACCATACCGCCACCGAGCTAGCGGCGACTGTCGCTCGTATCAAGGATTTACAGCAACAGCAGCAGCAACTAGAACAGCAACAGCAACAACAGCTGGCGCTTTTGGCTGAACAAATTGATACGGCCTATCGGTTAGGCAAACACGATTATTTAAAGCTGTTATTGCAACAACAAGAGCCCAGTAAAATTGAACGGGTGCTGGGCTACTATCGCTACTTTAATGAAGCTCGGATGCAGCAGTTAGAGCAACTGCAAGCTACCTATGCGCAACTAGAACAAGTACGGGCCGACGTTGATGAGCAACAAGCTAAGCAGCAACAGCAATTGGCTGAGCAGCGCCAGCAACAAGGCGTGTTGCAGCAACAACAGCAGCAACAACAACAACTTATCGCACGCTTAAATCGCGAGCAACAAGCGGATCAGCAAGCCATTAACCAACTCCGCCAGAACCAAGAAGCCCTTGAACAGGTGTTGGCGGCAATCATCGCAGCAATGCGCAACGAGCCGCAATTAAATGGATTAGCGGAGCTCAAACGACAGTTACAGTGGCCTGCCGAGGGCAAAGTGCAACGAGTGTTTGGTACGGCGCGAAGTGGCGGCTTACAGTGGAAAGGCGTGATCATTGATGCAGCCGATGGCACCCCTGTTACGGCTATCGCTGATGGCCGCGTCTTATTTGCCAATTGGTTACGTGGCTACGGCCTATTACTGGTACTCGACCATGGCGATGGTTATATGAGCCTGTATGGCCACAACCAAACCATTTTACCCGCCGAGGGTGACATAGTGCGCCGTAATGAAACCATCGCCTTAGTGGGACAAAGCGGTGGCCGTGAGAGCCCAGCCTTGTATTTTGAAATCCGGGTTAAAGGCGATGCCGTTAATCCTACCCAATGGTGTCGTTAAATGCCTCGCCAGTTGCTAGGGGGTGCTTGCCTGTTAATCTTGAGCTTGATCGCAAGCATAGCCTTAGCCCAGCCTCCTCAGCTACTAACCCCGCCATTCAGCGAAGCTCCAAAGCCAGCCAAGATTGCTCTGGTGATTGACGATGTGGGCCACCACCTTCGCCATCAAGAGTTTCTCGATTTAGCAATTCCGATTACCTTAGCTATCTTACCAAGCTCGCCGCATGCCGCTAAACTAGCGACCACTGCGCATCAGGCTGGTCATCAGGTGATGCTGCACTTACCGATGCAAGCCCAAGGACAGCAGACCGCCACAGAAGCTGGCATGCTAAGCGCGAGCGACTCGTTAGCACATATTGAACTCTTGCTTGATTATGCATTGCAGCAGGTGCCCCATGCACAAGGGGTAAACAATCATCAAGGCAGCTATTTAACCGAACAAAAGCAAAGTATGGCGTGGTTGATGCAAGCCTTAAAGCAGCGTCAGCTGTATTTTTTAGATAGCCGTACTAGCGCAGCTACCGTGGCAGAACAACAGGCCCTTGCTCATGGCGTACCCACCATAAGACGGCATGTATTTCTTGATAATCAGTTGCAGCAGGTGGCGCTAGAACAAGCTTGGCAGGGACTCCTAGAGCTGGCGCAGAAGCATTCGCAGGCGGTGGTGATTGCACACCCTCATCCAGAAACTTTGGCCTTTCTAAAAGAAAAGATTCCGCTGTTGCCAACGGAATCTTTTCAGTTTGTGTACGTTTCTGAGCTCTTAAATTAAGCCATCGCTAAACGCAATTTCTTCATTGCATTCACTTCTAACTGGCGTACTCGCTCGGCTGACACTTGATATTTTTCTGCCAGCTCTTGTAGGGTCGTTTTATTCTCTTCATCTAACCAACGCGCCCTAACAATATCTTGGCTACGCTCATCCAGAGTATTAATTGCCGATAATAAACGCTGCTGAGTGTGAGCTTCCCACTGTTCTTGCTCAACTTCTTCAGCGAGGTCTGAGCGCTTATCTTCTAGATATTGAGCCGGTGAGTAATTGCTACCTTCGCGCGCATCATCATCGTCTGAGCTCAACTCAAAGGCTTGGTCATGGGCACTCATTCGAGCTTCCATTTCCAATACTTCAGAAGTACTAACACCTAAAGTTTCAGCTACCGTGTTTACTTCATCTTGAGTAAACCAACCCAAACGCTTCTTCATTTTGCGTAGATTAAAGAACAATTTACGTTGTGCTTTGGTGGTAGCGATTTTGACCAAACGCCAGTTCTTCAGCACGTATTCATGAATTTCGGCTTTAATCCAATGCACCGCGAAAGATACTAAGCGTACCCCCACGGTCGGGTCAAACCGGCGCACAGCTTTCATCAAGCCAATGTTGCCTTCTTGAATTAAATCGGCCTGAGGCAAGCCATAACCTGAGTAGCTGCGGGCCACATGTACGACAAAGCGCAGGTGCGACATGATGAGCTGACGTGCAGCCTCTAAATCGTCCTGTTCTTGTAGGCGCTCCGCCAACTCGCGTTCTTCTTCTGCTGACAGCATAGGAATGCGATTCACTGACGAAATATACGCCTCTAAGCTACCGCTCGATTGCGGTACCGTTAATGCCATACTCGTAATTTCAGTGCTCATGCAACAACATCCTCTTTAAATTTGGGTGCCTGTACTAAGTTCTGCAGGCACCTACTCAGACTCTTTTTAAGCCTGAAAGTTCCCTCATTCTAGCAAAAACGACGCTGCTGACAATGGTTGTGAGATCTTTAACTCAGGTTTAACTTAAGGGCTAAGCTAGGTCATTTCAATGGTTCGTACATGTTTTCTTACAGCAAGGTACGATCCAAGCAGCCCCAACCCAATTGCCACTAACCATAACACCATCATTTCACTAAAGTTTAAGCCTTCAATACGAAATTGGCTTTGATACAGTTCACTGACGTGAGCAACGGTACCGCTGATCCACCAAATGATCAATGCCGTTGCTACCCAAGCAATCACGCCACCCACCAGGCCATACCAAATGCCCGTATACAAAAAAGGCCGCTGAATATAGGCATCGGTAGCACCCACCAATTTCATCACCATGATTTCATCGCGTTTGCTATTGATATTCAAACGGATGGTATTGCCTACGATTAACACCACCGCCACACATAACAACAAAGCTAACGCTGATAAGCCATGGCGTATCACCGCTAAAATAGCCTCCAGCCTCGTCAGCCAATCTAAATCTAAGCGCGCTTCAGCTACTTCACGCTCTTGTTGTAACTGGCTAAGCAATTGCCGTGCTGCAGCCGCACTGCGCTGTGCTGCTACCGGGGTTACAATAAGCACATCCGGCAAAGGGTTCTGTTGCAATGCTGCCAGCGCATCACCAAAGCCCGACTGTTCTTTAAACTCGCTCAAAGCTTGTTGTTTATCAATCCAACGTACAGATTCTATGGCACTAGACAAGCTCAAACGCTTATGCACAGTGTCTACTTCTTGCTGGGTTAAGTCTTTGCGCAAAAACAGCGTGATTTCTGCTGCATTTTGCCAGTCCGCACCCAAGCTTTCCGTATTTTTAACCACCACGTATAGCGTTGCTGGTAGCGTTAAACTTAACCCTAGCACCGCCATCGTCATCATGCTAGCCAACGGATAACGTAACAATTCGCCAAGACTCGCCAAGGCTTGTTGCACATTGTGAACCCAAAACATGACAAAACGTTGAAGCTTTGAAATATTGACTTGGCTTGCCCCTTGTTGGCGTGATCGGAATAATAAACTCATGGCTTAATTCTCCTGTAAGCCATCGTTGATCATACGGCCATCACGCAAGGTTAGGGTGCGGTAGCGTAACCGCGCAATCAGGCCTAAATCATGCGTTGCAATCAATACAGAGACCCCTACCCGATTAAATTCTTCAAATAACCGAATAATATCCATAGATAGCTTAGGATCTAAGTTACCGGTAGGCTCGTCCGCCAACAATAACGGCGGTTTATTGACCACGGCGCGAGCTATCCCAACGCGCTGCTGCTCGCCGCCCGATAGCATATAGGGGTAGTGTCGAACTTTGTCCAACAGACCTACTTTCTCCAGTGCTGCATGGACCCGCTTTTTCGCTTCGGCCATACTGTAGCCTTCAATGAGTAAGGGCAGTGCGACATTGTCTAACACGGTTTTATCCATCAGCAGGCGGTGGTCTTGAAAAATCATCCCAATATCACGCCGCACATAAGGTACTTGCCTTGCCGAGATCCGTTTTAAGTCGTGGCCATTGATGAGCACACGGCCAGCTGTTGGGCGCTCAAGGATACTTATTAATTTGAGCAAGGTACTTTTACCTGCCCCCGAATGACCCGTTAGAAACGCCATTTCACCTGGTTCCAGATGAAAGCTCACGTTGTTTAATGCCTGAAAGCCACCAGGGTAAGTTTTGCTTACTTGCTCAAATTTAATCATGCGTTATCACTGTGGGTTAACTCGCGCTGAAACAGCGCTGCAACAAACTCGTCCGCGACAAACGGGCGTAAATCGTCAATACCTTCGCCTACCCCAATATAACGAATAGGAATGTTAAATTGGTCGGCGATAGCGAAAATAACCCCACCTTTGGCGGTGCCATCAAGCTTAGTTAACGTGATGCCTGATACCCCCACAGCTTCAGTGAAAAGCTTGGCTTGGCTGATGGCATTTTGCCCAGTGCCGGCATCTAGCGTCAGCATCACTTCATGCGGTGCGGTTTCGTCTAGCTTGCGCATCACCCGTACCACTTTTTTCAGTTCTTCCATCAAATGTGCTTTATTTTGCAAGCGCCCGGCCGTGTCAGCAATCAATACATCAACCCCGCGCGCTTTGGCGGCTTCTACCGCATCAAAAATCACGCTAGCACTATCAGCGCCCGTATGCTGCGCAATAACAGGGATATCGTTACGCTCACCCCACACTTGCAATTGCTCGACCGCTGCAGCCCTAAAGGTATCGCCCGCAGCTAGCATCACCGATTTGCCTTGGCGTTTAAATTGCTGGGCTAGCTTACCAATGGTGGTGGTTTTACCTACTCCGTTCACACCTACCATCAAGATCACAAAAGGGCCATCTTGATTCACTTGTAACGGTTGTTCAACGGGCTTGAGGATCTCGGTTAAATCCTGTTGCAACAGGTCATACAAGGCATTGGCATCTTTCAACTGATGGCGGTTCGCATGCTGCGTTAAACGGTCGACAATACGCTGGGTGGTGGGAACCCCAATATCAGCCGTAAGCAACTGCGTTTCTAATTCCTCAAACAATTCATCATCAATTTTTTTGTCTTTGAACAAGCCCCATAAGCCATCGCCAATAGCACTTGATGTTTTTCTGAGGCCTTGGGTCAGGCGAGCCCATAAACCTTGTTTGGCCGGTTTAGCTGCCTTCTTAGCGGCTACCTCTGCAGTGACTTGGGCACACACTTCGGCCGCATCTGGTGCTGCTACCGCCGCCACTGTTGTCGGCTCGGCTGGTTCAACTGGCTCGGCTTGTCCGGCTGGTTCAGCTGGTTCAACTGGTTCAACTAGTTCAGCGCTTTCGGCTAGTTCACTGCTTTCGGTTGGTTCTGTACTTTCAGTTAGTTCGCCAACTACAGCTGCTTCTTCGCGCTCGGCTAGTTTGTCAGGAGCCGCTGTCGTGGCTTGGTCACTCACTGAATCACTGTTCGAATCTATGCTTGGATCAGTGGCAGAATCAGTAGTTGCTGGAGTTGAGGTTACCTCGGATGCCTCTTTGGGCTTGTCTTTTTTACGAAAAAACGAAAATAACGATCCTTTGGCCATGCTTGCTTTACCTTTGGAAGTTCTGTGCTGCTCGGTTACAATGCCCAACAGTTTACCATGTCAAACCCTAGAAGGCGTACTTTAGCATGCCAAACCGCTCAAACAAGCAGAAAAAAGCCAGTCATAAAGGCGCTGGCGAACTCCGCCTTATTGGCGGTTTTTTGCGTGGCCGCAAACTAAGCATCGCTGATTTACCAGGGCTACGACCAACCACCGATAGAATTCGCGAAACCCTATTCAACTGGCTGCAGTTTGAGCTGGCCCAACAACGCGTGCTAGACGCCTTTGCTGGCAGCGGAGCGCTAGGTTTCGAAGCGCTCTCACGGGGGGCGGCGAGCGTGATCCTGTTAGAGCGCAATAAGCAAGCCGCGACCTTATTGCAACAACATGCAAAGGTACTCAACCAAGCCATGCAGGCCAGAGACCTACCAGAGCCTTGTCAGGCCGAGGCACTAGCAACGGATGCTTTAACCTATTTAGCGCAACCGGCGCTACAGCAGTTTGATGTAGTCTTTATCGACCCGCCGTTTCAACAAGGCCTTGCTGATAAATGCATTGCGGCACTTGAGCAGCAGCAATGGCTAGCACCAGACAGTTGGGTGTATGTGGAAACAGAGGCGAATTGGATTGCGCAAGTGCCAGCTCATTGGCATTTGTATCGAGAGAAGCGAGCTGGCCAAGTCGCCTTTCGTTTATATCAAGTAACTAGCACCAACGTGACTCCGATACCAGAGTGACAGTAAATTAGGATACCAATAATGAGTATGGCAGTTTGGGCAGGACGTTTATTATTTGCTTTGGTATGGGCCGCGATGCTAGCCAATTTGGTCTGGCCGTTTCCTGGTAAAGGCTTTGCGCTTTTTCTCATCTTAATGATGGTACTGATTGCGGTGCATTTGTTGCAATTACTGATGTTTGTCACCGTCTACAAAGAGCATATTTTTTGGCGACGAGGTGACTATTGGCAAATAGTCATTTTTGGCATTATTGGTTGGCTTGCCATTGTCCAATCACAACCGCAACGCCAACCAAAGTAGAGTCGTTAATCAGCTAAGCTAACCCCAATATTGGAGACGCCTTCGTCTGCTACCATTTGGCGCACCTGTTGCACCAGTGCCTGACTTGGTTGAGGCTGGCTGGCGGCAAGGGTCTCCAAAAAGTTTAACATGGCTTGTTGCACTTCAACTTCGTACACCGCCAACTCATGCTCGCGCAATAGTTTGCGGCGCTGCTCGGCAGACATCTCAGCACCTTCGGTTAGCTCAAGGAATTTCGCTACGCCAGCTTGAGATACTTTTGCGACGCTAACGAAATCAGCACTGTTGTTATCCATCAGTCCTTGCAATAAAGTACTGATTGCGGTGCAAGCATCCATCGCTGGATAAACACCAAGCATATCGTGGCCATGTTCGCTAGGCGTCTCGTCATCGACTTTCTCTTGCCAACGAGCAAAGTTCACTTTAACTTTCTTAGGTTGCCAGACCCATTCCCAACAGGCATTAAGTGCACCTTGCAAGGGTTTTGGATCACCAAAGCCGGTGACCTGATGAAAGAGTTCATAGTTAGGTAGCATGCGCTGGCACAAATAAAGCGCCAGCAGCGTTTGATAAGGCATAGGTAGCGCACGAATGCGCTCAAAAGTATTGAGTACCGCCATAATGTCCTCATATTTATGTAGTCACAGGAGTATACATGCATTTATCACTAAACACCGAATACTCTGAGGTTGTTGCAGCAGCAAAACGACTGGCGGGGCGCACTCGGCGTACCAATGTCATCGTCAATCAGCACCTTAATGACGCTTTAGGTGCTACCTTGATGCTCAAATGTGAACATACTCAACACACGGGGGCGTTTAAATTTCGAGGCGCTTGTAATGCCCTTTTGCAGCTTACCCCAGCGCAACGTCAAGCGGGGGTGTATACGGTTTCGTCAGGTAATCATGGTGCGGCTTTAGCTGCGGCTGGGCAACAGCTGGGTATTGCAGTAACCGTTGGAGTCGCTACCAATGCCTCACCGATAAAACGCGCGAACATGCAGCGCTATGGCGCCGAATTGATCGATATAGAGCCTGGCATGGCTGCCCGTGAAGCTTTTGTCGCAGCTCGCGAACCTAGTGGTGGCATCTTTGTGCCACCCTACGACCATCCTCACATTCTGCAAGGCCAAGGCACGGCGGCGCTAGAATTATTACAAGAGTATCCAGAGTTAGAGGTGTTACTCGCCCCGCTTGGTGGCGGCGGTCTGTTAAGCGGAACTGCGATCGTGGGAAAGCAGCACCAAGTAGCCAAGGTGTATGGGATTGAACCTGAATTAGCTGCCGATGGCTATGCCAGTTTTAAAACCGGTGTGTTGCAACCAGCAATGCCACCGTTGAGCATTTGTGATGGCTTGCTCACCCGCGTCGGAGAGCATACCTTTGCCCGTATTAAAGCGTGGGTAGATAAGATTTTACTGGTGAATGATGACCAAGTGCTGCAAGCCCAAGCACTGGTATGGGAGCACACCCAACAATGGATAGAGCCATCGTCAGCAACGGTTATCGCAGCCATAACGCGCTACCCTGAGCTATTTCAGGGCAAGCGCATTGGGGTGATTATTAGTGGTGGTAATTGTCAGCGAGCAAATAACTGACCTAAGTCTTGGAAGGCCTTAAACTCAAGCGCATTGCCACAGTAATCGTAAAAGAACATGGTGGCTTGTTCGCCCGGCTGGCCAGCGAAGCGAATATGTGGCTCTATCACAAACTTGATGCCTGCCGCGGTCACTTGCTCAGCTAATTGCTGCCATTGCGGCATAGTTAGCACCACGCCAAAATGAGGCACCGGAACCTCATGCCCATCAACCGGATTATGGTGAGCCACGCCGGCACGCTCGGGTGCTAGGTGGGTCACCAATTGGTGCCCAAAGAAATCCCAGTCGACCCATTGTGCTGCGCTGCGCCCTTCAGCCAAGCCCAATACATCTCCGTAAAAGGCTCGCGCTTGCTCAATAGAGCTTACTGGAATAGCCAAATGAAAAGGTTGTAACTGCATTGACCCTACTGCCTCATGGCTCGTTAATCGTCTTAATTAATGTTTAATCGGCATGGCTGCGGCTGGCTTATGCCAGAGTCGGTAGCCGACTGCCAACATAAGCACCAACCAATTCACTGGCGGTACTAACCCTAAAGTTAGTACCGCTAAGGTATTCCACAACGGCTGGCGATAGTGCTGCCCTACCAATCCATAAAACAACAACGCCGCAAGTAAACCCTGCAATAAAAACAGGCTAATAGGCATAGATGTTCCTTAATGTCTCGTTATTATTGTGGAAATAAGCCTACCTTATCTTCATTGAATTGTAAAAGAAGCTTAAATTTTCTGATATATTAAGCGCTTAGAGCACGATCTAAATCGGCAATAAGGTCTTCAACGTCTTCAATCCCCACAGAAATCCTTACAAAGTTGTCAAGAATGCCCAACTTGGCACGATTTTCGGCAGGAATAGATGCATGGGTCATGATCGCCGGATGCTCAATCAAGCTCTCCACTCCGCCCAAGCTTTCCGCTAGAGCGAAAATTTCTACAGCTTCTAAAAAGCGGCGTGCTTTATCGAGGTCGCCTTTCAATAAAATAGAAATCATGCCGCCAAAGCCGGTCATTTGTTGCTTAGCGAGCTGATGTTGCGGGTGACTTGGTAAGCCCGGGTAAATGACTTTCTCTACTTGCGGATGCTGATCTAACCATTGTGCAATCTTCAGTGCAGCAGCATTATGGTGCTGCATACGCAACGCCAGAGTTTTCACCCCGCGCAATGCTAGATAACTGTCGAATGGCCCGGCAATAGCACCTACAGCATTTTGTAAAAAGGTCATTTGCTCAGCTATCTCGGAGTTATCGCCAACCACCGCAATACCACCAACCATATCTGAGTGACCATTCAAATATTTAGTGGCTGAGTGCATCACCACGTCTGCGCCGAGCTCCAACGGACGTTGATTAAAAGGTGTCGCAAAGGTGTTATCGACCACAACCCAAATATTATGCTGCTTTGCTAGCTTGCACACAGCGGCAATATCAACCAACTTCAACATCGGATTACTTGGCGTTTCAATCCAAATCATCTTGGTACTGCCAGTAATAGCGGCAGCGACTGCAGCTAGATCGGTTAAATCGACGTACGAGAAGTTCAGCCCTGCTGAACGTCCACGAACCTTATCAAATAGACGGAAGGTACCGCCGTACAAGTCGTCCATCGCGATCACATGGTCCCCGCTGTTCAGCAGTTCCATGATGGTTGAGGTTGCGGCCATCCCTGAAGCGAACGCATAACCATGCTGGCCGCCCTCAAGATTCGCTACCGCGCGCTCCCAAGCAAAACGTGTTGGGTTGTGCGAGCGTGAATACTCAAACCCCTTGTGTACACCAGGGCTCTCTTGAATATACGTAGAGCTGGTAAAAATAGGCGGCATGACCGCGCCAGTCGCCGGTTCAGGTGCTTGTCCGCCATGAATAGCACGAGTTGCAAATTTTAGTGTCTTTTGGTCAGCCATTATTACTTCTCCAGCAGGCCTTTCTCGGCCATCCAATCGTCATTATAGAGTTTTGATAAATAGCGATTACCAGTGTCACAAGCCAAGGTAACCACACGTTTAGGACTGGTTTGCTCACGGCAATAGCGGAGCGCGGCAGCAATCAAAGTACCGCTTGATGACCCTACCATCACGCCTTCTTTCACCAACAGCTTACGGGCCGTATGAAAGGCTTCTTTGTCACTGATAGCATAAGCTTTGTTAGCTAAGTTGATCTGACAAATATCTGGCACGAAATCTTCTCCTATGCCCTCTACTAACCAACTACCTGCAGTTACTTCTTCATTGCGATTAATCAGAGGTTCTAAAATAGAGCCCTCTGGGTCAGCGAGAACCAAATCAACCTGTGGGTTTTGTTCGCGTAAATAGCTACCAATACCGGATAGCGTTCCGCCTGAACCTACGCCGCACACAAAGGCATCCAGCTGGCCTTGCATCTGTTGCCAAATTTCAGGTCCGGTCGTGCGATAATGAGCTGCCACGTTGGCTGGGTTAGTAAATTGATTCACATAGAACCAACCATGTTCAGCAGCCAAGCGCTCAGCCATATCTTGGTAGTATTCAGGGTGGCCTTTACCCACGTCTGAACGAGTACGAATCACTTCAGCACCCATGGCTTTTAAGTTATTCACTTTTTCTGCCGACATTTTGTCTGGCATCACAATTTTTAGCGGGTAGCCTTTACTGGCAGCAACCAAGGCTAAGCCTAAACCGGTATTGCCTGCGGTAGCTTCAATAATCGTCATTCCAGGGCGTAATTTGCCCTGTTGTTCAGCGGCTTCAATCATGCTTACCGCAATACGGTCTTTTATAGAGCCGCCTGGGTTCAGCAGCTCTAATTTTAAATACAACTCACAGGGGCCGGTATCAATGTTGCTAACTTTGACCATCGGCGTGTTGCCAATCATTTCTAAAACGTTCTGATAAACATGCATATGAATGAATTCCGCTATTAGGTTCGCTTAAAATATAATGGCATTATCGCACGGTGCAGTGTTCCATAGCAAAAGCCGGTGTGGCAAAGTAATATCACCAGAGCTACATAACAATAAAGGATAATCATGGCTAATCAACCGCAACCTCAGTATCAGCAAATTAGGCATACTTCTTTAACCCAAGCCAGATCAGCTTGGTACCTCAGTGCCGTTGCTGCCAGTGGCTTGCTGTTAAGTGCCTGCGGTCAACCAACAGCCTCGGTCGAAAGCCCTCAACAACAGTTCATGGCGGCTTTTAAACCTTATTGCGGACAAGCCTTCAGCGCCACTATCGTGGCCGATAATCAGCCGAGCCCAGCCTGGGATCATCCGTTAGTGGTGCATATTCGCGATTGTGAAGCTAATACCATTCGGATGCCGTTGCATGTTGGTGACGATCGTTCACGTACATGGGTACTAACCAGACAACAAACTCAACAACAAGAAGTTATTGATTTTCAACATTATCATTTGCATGAAGATGGTAGTGCCGATGCCGTCTCACCATACGGTGGCCAAACTGTACAAGCTGGCAGCGCTAGTAAGCAGGCATTTCCTGTCGATGAGGCCAGTAAAGCTTTATTTGTCGCGAATGGATTGGATGTGTCTACCACCAACACTTGGACGTTTGAGTTTGTTGACGCCAATACCCTAAGCTATCAATTGAGCCGGCCGGGTCGTTTATTTGAAGTTCACATTGATCTCAGTCAACCCATAGCAGTACCACCACCAGCTTGGGGTTATCAGGAGTAGAGCCATGCTAGATTTACGGAGCGATACGGTCACCAAACCAACAGCTGCCATGCGTGCCGCAATGGCAGCAGCGCCCGTTGGCGATGATGTTTTTGGGGATGATCCAACCATCAATGCATTGCAACAACGCATTGCCAAATTGGCTGGTAAAGAAGCCGCGCTCATTGCTAGTAGTGGTACCCAAACCAATTTATTAGCTCTCCTCAGTCACTGTCAACGTGGCGATGAGTACTTAGTTGGTCAGGAATATCACACCTATCGCTATGAAGCTGGTGGCGCCGCAGTGCTAGGCGGCATCGTACCGCAACCGTTTGAATTGGAAGTGGATGGTACGCTTAACTTAACTCAAGTCGAAAAACGAATTAAGCCCGATGACCCGCATTTTCCAATCACTCGCTTACTATCTTTGGAGAATACTCATACGGGTAAAGTGATTAGCCAAGAATTTATGCTCAAGGCACGTAAACTTTGCAATAAACATGGCCTTAAGCTGCATTTAGATGGTGCCCGCATTTTTAACGCCTGTGTAGCTAGTAAACAATCACTGGCCACCCTTGTTGAACCCTTTGATAGTGTCTCTATCTGTTTTTCTAAAGGGCTAGGCACGCCCATTGGCTCCGTCTTGGTAGGTTCGCACAAACTCATCGAACGTGCCCGGCGCTGGCGCAAAATGCTCGGTGGCGGCATGCGCCAAGCTGGGATCGTAGCGGCCGCAATGGATTATGCCCTTGACCATCATATTGAGCGGCTTGCTGACGATCATCGGCATGCACAGCAACTACACGACGGATTAATGCAGTTAAGCCAGAACGGCGCTGCTATTACCGTAGAGCCAGCGCAAACTAACATGGTTTACCTCAACTACAACAGCACCGACGACGCGCAAAAAGTGAGCACACACTTACGTGAGCAGGGCATTATTGTTGGAGCAGGCCAACGGCTGCGACTAGTCACTCATTTAGATATCAGCAGCCAGGATATTGAACGCGTGATCATTGCTTTTGATCAGGCCTTAAAGTTGTTGTAATTGTTGAAGCAACCGATCTAAAGCCCGATAACTTAAACTTTCGGCAAGATGGCTACGCTGAATCTCCGAAGCTTGTGCAGCGTCGGCAATGGTGCGCGCTAGCCGCAAGGTGCGGTGATAGGCCCGGTGAGATAACTGCAAGCGCTCGATGGCTTGCACCAAAAACTGATGATCCGCATCACTCAAGCAGCAATGCTCTGCGAGTTGACTCGGTTTAAGTTCAACATTTAAACAGCCCTGTCGCGCCAATTGTACCTCGCGTGCGCTGGCCACTTGCTGGCGCCAAAGCGCAGTTAGCGGTGGCTGAGCAACCTCACGCTGGGCGAGCACCTCCGGCTGTCGCGGCACATCCACTTGCATATCGATGCGATCAAGCAAGGGCCCAGAAAGCTTGCCAAGATAGCGCATGATTTGCTCTGGGCTCGAGCGCGCACTTGCCAAGGTGCCATCAAATTGTCCGCACGGTGATGGATTAAGAGCGCAAACAAGTTGAAACTTTGCTGGAAACTGCGCTTGGTAACCAGCCCGGCTTATGGTGACGTGACCTGATTCCAAAGGTTCGCGCAGTGAATCTAACACATGACGCTGAAATTCTGGCAACTCATCTAAAAACAAAATTGAGCGATGAGCTAAAGAAATTTCACCTGGCCGTGGTGGCGAACCTCCGCCCACCAGTGCTGCCGCAGAGCAGGAATGGTGCGGCGCTCGAACACAGCGTTGCTGCCAATGTTGGGGCTGCTCCGTTGCGTTTGAAATACTCCGTACTGCGGCCACTTCTAAGCCTTCTTGTTCAGCCAAATGAGGCAAGAGCCCCAGCAGGCGTTGGGCGAGCATGGTTTTGCCAGTGCCCGGGGGGCCTACAAAAAGTAAGTGATGACCTCCCATGGCCGCCAACAATAGCGCCCGCTTCGCTTGCTCTTGTCCAATGACATCGGCAACATCGCCAAAGGGTTCCAAATCGACATGGGGCTCTTGATACTTGATATAAGGAAGCCCATGCGGGCCCTGCAAATGGCTCACCACATCGCGCAGGCTGATGGCCGCAACACACTGTTGTTGCTTTAAGATGCTGGCTTCGGGGGCATTATCAAGGGGAATAACAGCTTCTCGGCCCTCATCTCGACAGGCCAATACCGCCGGCAAAATACCTAATACCGAACGTAAATCACCGTTAAGCGTTAACTCACCAAAAAATTCACGGCTTTCAACTTTTGCCGACGACAACTGTTTATCGGCCACTAATATGCCGATAGCTATAGCAAGATCATAGCGCGCACCGTGCTTAGGTAAATCTGCTGGAGCCAAATTGATGGTGATTTTTTTTGCTTTGGGGAATAAATACCCGCTGGCCATAATCGCTGATCTAACCCGATCCTTGGCTTCGCGCACACCAGCCTGAGGTAAACCGACCATGTTGAAACCAGGCAGACCCGCCGCTAGGCAAACTTCTACCGTAACTAAAGGGGCGTCCATACCATACAAGGCGCGCGTATAGACTTGCGCTAAACTGATTGAGCTCATAACCACTCCGTGGTGAAAAGACCTCAGTTTAGCGCGGTAAGAAGCACTTGTTGCTATCGCAATAGCGGATTGCGGCTGCCGATTTTACGCAACCTTGCTAGGTAAATGACTTACCAGTAATGCTCCATGGTGACATTACCAGGCTTGCGCCGGAGGTTTTTCGGTAACCCGAGATCTGCGAGCACTTGTTTGGCATCACGAATCATGTCCGGATTACCACAAAGCATAACTTGTGCACTGCTATCTAACTGGTCTGCTAGCGCAGCTTGCAAAGCTCCTGATTCAATCAAAGCCGGTACACGACCCGACAAAGCCCCAGTAACCTGCTCACGACTCACTATCGGCTGATAGCTGAATTGTTGTGGATACTGCTGTAACCACTGTTGCGCTAGGTTCTGATAGGCTAAATCGCTGGCATAACGCACCGCATGAACTAGATGAATCCGTTTGAACCGTTGCCAAGGCTCTGCCGTACCTAGCATCGAAAAATACGGCCCCACCCCGGTACCGGTCGCAATGAGCCACAAGCTCTCACCATCCGGCACTTCGTTCAGGGTAAAAAAGCCACTTGGTGGCTGTGATACTTCAATTCTTTGCCCTGCCTGTAAGCCATGTAATAACGGCGATAACAAGCCATCTTGAATACGGTTGACCAAAAACTCTAATTCATCTGCGGTGGGCGCGTTAACCAATGAATACGCGCGTTGTACCCGTTGCCCGTCTACTTCTAAACCCAGACGCACAAATTGCCCCGCAATAAAATCAAACTTAGGAGTACGCACCTTTAAGGTGAATAAATCTTGATTCCAGGCGTAGTTTTCAACTACTTCGCCCGTTAGCCATTGTGCCATGATGATTTACTCTGGTTTTTGCATTGCTGCTAAATCACGCTCTAACTGCTCTACCCGCTGCCGTAGACGCAATAATAACTGCTGCTGCACATCTAATTCTTCACGCGTAACCACATCTAGTTTGCCTAACTGCTGCTGCAAAATAGTTTTTACGCGCTGCTCAAAACTACCCGCTAAATCTTTGATCCCCGCAGGAATGCTGTCATTAATCTGGCGGGCTATGTCTTCTATTTTTTTCGCATCCATAACAACCCCTTATCTTTATCTGGTGGTGGCTGACATCATTAACGTTTAGCTTAGCAAGAAGTTGCGGTAAAATCTGCTTTTCATACGCTTTACCCAGCTTTTGTCACCTCCAACAAGAAGGTTGTTTATTCGTCATGCTGTTGAACCCTCGTCAACAAGAGGCCGTGCGGGCTATTACTGGACCGGTACTGGTATTAGCTGGCGCAGGTAGTGGCAAAACACGAGTCATTACAGAAAAAATTGCCCATTTAATTACTCGATGTGGTTACCCTGCGAAACATATTGCGGCGGTGACCTTTACCAATAAAGCAGCCAAAGAAATGAAAGAGCGGGTTGGGCAAACTCTCGGTCGTGAGTATACCCGTGGATTAACGGTTTCTACTTTTCACACCTTGGGCTTAACGATTATCAAGAAAGAAGTCACTCAGCTCAACATGAAAGCGGGCTTCTCTTTATTTGATGATCAAGACAGCTTGGCACTTTTAAATGCCTTAACTGAACCTGAATTAGATGGAGACAAAGAGCTCCTGAAACGCTTACAACATAAGATTGGGCAGTGGAAAAATGCCATGCTCCTGCCCGATCAGGCACTAGCCCAAGCGCAAACCGATGATGATAAGTTATTTGCCGAGTTTTATCGGCGCTATCAACAAAACATGAGAGCCTGCAACGCACTCGACTTTGACGATCTGATTTTACTGCCAACGCTCTTGCTGCGCACTAACGACGCGGTTCGTCAGCGCTGGCAGCAGAAGTTTCAGTACCTTTTGGTTGACGAGTATCAAGATACCAATACCAGTCAGTACGAGCTAGTTCGGTTACTAGTGGGGCAACAGGCAAACTTTACGGTGGTAGGTGACGACGATCAGTCGATTTATTCTTGGCGTGGGGCCCAACCCCAAAACTTGGCTTTGTTACAGCGTGATTTTCCGAAGTTGCAGGTGATTAAACTCGAGCAGAATTATCGTTCCCATGGGCGGATTCTAAAAGCGGCGAATATTCTTATCGAGAATAACCCCCACGTTTTTGAAAAAAAGCTCTTTTCAGAAATGGAATACGGAGTGCCACTGCGGGTTATCTATGGGCGCAATGAAGAACATGAAGCTGAACGAGTAATCGCAGAAATTGTGCGTCGACGCTTTCTAGAGCGTACTCCTTATTCGCAATTCGCCTTGCTTTATCGGGGCAATCATCAAGCGCGGATTTTTGAGAAAGCTTTGATTGCCAACCGAATCCCCTACCGCATGACCGGCGGCCAAAGCTTTTTTGCGCGGGCCGAAATCAAAGACATGATGGCCTATCTAAGGCTATTAGTTAATCCAACCGATGATACCGCCTTTATTCGCATCATTAACTGCCCCAAACGTGGCATCGGTCCGAATACCGTGGAGCGGATCGGCGAGTTAGCGCACGAGCTGCATACAGGGCTCCTTGAGGCAGCAAACCATCAAGCACTCAAAACTCGTTTGGGCGCACGCGAGTTTCAGTCGGTGCAATATTTTTGTCAGCTGATACAACGCTGTGCTCGACGTTGCGACCATCAACCAGAGGCTGCATCGGCCTTGTTTGATTTGCTTAAAACGATAGGCTACGAAGAGTGGCTTTACGAAACCAGCCCGAGTGTCAGTGCCGCCGAAATGCGCTGGAAAAACATCAATGAGTTGATGCGGTGGGTGTCAGATATGCTAAAGGGTGATGCTGAACACGAGCCACTTAGCCTTGCCGATACGGTAGCTAAATTGTGTTTACGAGACATGATGTCGCGCCAAGAAGAAGCCGAACAAGGCGATCAAGTACAGTTGATGACCTTGCATGCATCCAAAGGCCTGGAGTTCCCACATGTATTTATGGTGGGCATGGAAGAAGGTTTACTCCCACATCAATCCAGTATTGATGAAAACATGGTGGAAGAAGAACGCCGGCTTGCCTACGTAGGAATTACTCGAGCACAGCAGTCGCTTACCTTTACCATGGCGAAAGAACGTCGACAATATGGTGACACCCTACGCCCTGAGCCTAGTAGATTTTTATTTGAACTCCCCCAAGATGATTTAGAGTGGGAAGAGCAAACCATAGCCACAGAAGCTCAGCAAGAGCAAACACGGTTATCAGGGATCGCACTACTGCGTAAAGCTATGGAAGATTAAGCTCGCGTTGCCGACTTACTGGTCGGCTGGGCATTGAATGGTGACTTTACTTGCTGGGGCTCTCCAAACAATTGGCCTTGCCCGATATTCACGCCATTATGGATAAGCGCCTGTAATTGATCGTGATTATCAACGCCCGCTGCGGCAATTTCGATGGCTAGATCGCGGCATAGATGCACCACATTTCGTACCATCACTTGTGCTCTTTGGCTGGTCGCAATGTCCGCCACAAAGCGCGGGTCTAACTTCACATGGGTAAAGGGATAATTCAAAATAAATTGCAGTGCTCCTGCACTACGGCCAAACTCGTTCAGCGCCAAACCTACCCCGAGCTCAGCTAACTGACGCAAACAGCTCAGCTGGCGTTTGGAGTTATCATTAAGCTCAGTCTCACTAAACTCTAGGATTAACGACTCTGGCGCAACTCCAGAGTTAGTGATGATATCAATTAATACCTTCACATCTGCCAGTTTATAAAGATGCTTACTAGACAGGCCCACATAGATAGGTAACGGCTGATCTTCAGCCTGTAAAATAGCGCAACAGCGTTTCAGCATCCAATGATCAAGCGCCAACGTCATCCCGGTTTTGTCAGCTACTGCATTAAAGCGATCTGCCGGAAGCAAGCTATCATCGCGTTGCCACCTTAGTTGCAATTCACGGGCAACTTCTGTGTTATCGCGCAGATCGGCTAAGGTAAACTGTTGTAATACAAAATCTTGGTCAAATTGAGCATGCCGCAATTCGGTTTCGCGATGCAACGAGGCCACCAAATCCTGGTGAATACTTTCATCAAAGACCACATAGCGACCGCGGCCCATACTTTTTGCTTGATACATGGCAGCATCAGCATCGCGCAGTAAACGCTCTGCCGAATCATTGCGCGATTTACACTCGGCGATACCCACGCTGGCACCCGAATAATGTTCGCTCTCACCAAAGACAAACGGCAACCGCATTTTTTCAATAATGCGCGATGCAACATCTCTAGCATCGTCAATATGGCGAATCATATCTAGTAAAATAACAAACTCATCGCCACCTAATCGTGCCACTGTGTCATTATCGCGAATGCACTCACCAATCCGACGACTCGCTTCAAGCAAGAACTCATCACCCGCCGAATGGCCTAGCGTGTCATTAATATTTTTGAAGCGGTCTAAATCAACAAACAGCACCGCAAAATTATGGTTCGGGAAACGCTTTTTATGCTTCAGAGTTTGCTGTAACCGCTCAGTAAACATGGAGCGATTCGGTAAGCCCGTTAACGCATCATGGTGCGCGTCATAGAATAGTTTTTCTTCTACTTTTTTACGGCGCTCAATTTCGCTAACCAGCTCTTCTGTACGCTCCGCTACCTTACGCTCAAGATAGGCATTAACGCGTTTAACTTCATCGGCATTCCGACGGCGCTCGATGGCTACCGCAACATGTTGTGATACGAAGTTAAGAAGCTCTAAATCGTCCTGCTTATAGGTGATGTCATTCACGTAGGTTTGCACGGATAACACCCCAATCACTTCGTCTTCAACCACCAAAGGCGAGCCCAACCACTGCGTTGGATGAGTACCGTAATAGCTTACCGCATCTTCCACTTCACCTGCCTGCACCAGCTGTTGATACTTGGCTCGGTCAATGAATACCGGTTGCGCATGACGGATAACATACTCGGTCATGCCTTTAGCTAACTTACGTTCGCGTTGTAAATTGCCATCATAGGCATCAACACTGTAGGGAAACTCCAGCACACCTCGGTCTTGATTAATCAGAGCAACAAAGAAGTTATCGTTATTGATGAGCATCCCTATCTGTCGATAAAGCTGTTCATAGAAGGTTTGCATGGACTCAGAGGTGTTGGTAATTTCCGAAATCGCAAACAACACGGAGGTTAATTTTTCAGCTCGCTCACGGACACTAATTTCATTAATCAGATCATCATTAATCTGCCGTAATTTTGCGGTTTGACGAGCAATTTCTGCCTGCATGTATTCACGCTGACGAACTCTATCTAAAGCATTTACAATGTGTTGCGAAACGAATAACAATAACTCTTGGTCTTGCTCTGTGTAGCGAATCTGCTCAGAGTAACTCTGCACCACCATGGCACCAACCACTTGACCATTTGAGCGCAAAGGCACCCCTAACCAGTCTACTGGAGGTGACCCTAAGTCGCGAATTTCACCTCGCTCTTTTAACCGTCCAAAGACCTCAATATCATACAAAAATGGCTTACCCGTACGCATCACATAACCGGTTAAGCCTTGCCCTAGCACCTCAGCCGGAATCACTTGCTCAAGGGCCGGAAAATCATCATATTCATCCACAAAATAGACAAACTGAACCGTGTCTTTAGCTTGGTCATACAAACAAATGTAAAAGTTTCGAGCATCCATCAGCTCGCCAATAATGGCGTGCACCGATGCATAGAAATCTTGCATGTTTTGTACAGAAGAGGCTAATTCAGAGATTTTAAACAGTGCTTTTTGCACCACTTCAGATTGGCGATATTTAAGTGCTAGTTTTTGCAGACGTGCAACAGCCTTACGCAGGCGCGTAATTTCTTTGCTTTCGGTGTTCTGCACTGCTGAAGTTTGAGCTTCAGGCTGCATCCCTGTTGACGTAGGCATAAGCTAGCTGTTTCGTTTTGTTTAATTGTTGTTTTTGTTTTATTTATTGTTTTAAAACTAACCAACCTCAAAGTATATATTTACATTGCTAAATTACAAAGAGATTTATAAAAAACAGCTCAAATTATAGACACAAAAAAAACCGCCGAAGCGGTTTTTTCTATTCATGGTATGAATACTAACTATTAAATTTCAGCAATCATAAAATCGATAGCAGCTTGGATTTCTTCATCGCTACAGTCGTTACAAGTACCTTTAGGTGGCATCGCATTGATACCTTCAATAGCATGCTTCAGCACTGTATCCATGCCTTGAGCTAAGCGTGGCTCCCAATCGGCTGCATTGTTTAATTTAGGAGCACCTAACACCCCAGAGGTATGACAAGCAACACAGAACTTGCTGTAAACTGCTTCACCAGAACGCGCGCCACCAGAACTTGCAGCTGCGGCTGGAGCAGCTCCAGCTACCCGTACTTGCGCTACCGGTGCAATGCGCTCTTTAATATCTGCGGTACTTTGTTGTGGTACTACAGCAGCACTTGCACCACCTACGACAAATGCCATTGCGGCAACCATTAAACGGCTAGATTTAAAAATAGATAATACGTTCACAGTAAACTCCTGATTGAGCTAATGAGCTTGCACGCTCGGTTTGTTGTTGCGATTATAGCCAGATTCCACTCAAGGTTAAATACTTCCGTGCAATGTCAACCAATCCTAGCTTAGATACGCGTAAAATTGCCCTTTTGGATCTGGATGCTTTCTTTGCCAGTGCTGAACTCTTGCGCCAACCACAACTGCGCGATAAGCCTTTTGCGGTGGGTGGTGGCGGTGATCGCGGAGTGGTTGCTACTGCTAATTATTTAGCGCGGCAATATGGCGTGCGCAGTGCAATGGCCGGCAGCCAGGCTCGACGATTATGCCCACAACTTATCTTCGTCCGCCCCGATCATGCTTACTATCGCGCTATGTCCAATCAAGTTTTCGAGGTACTACAACAGTATACCGAGACGATTGAACCTGCTTCTATCGACGAATTCTATTTGGACCTTACCCACAACCAGCACTATCAAGGGAGTGCCAGCTTAACGGTTAGTGCTATTCGAGAGCAACTACGAGCGCTAGGTTTAACCGCATCGGCGGGCATTTCTAATCAAAAGATGGTAGCTAAAATAGCTAGCGAAGAAAACAAGCCTGATGGTCAGTATTTAGTAACCCCAGAGCAAGTGAGCGCTTATCTTGCGCAATTAGATCTAAAGCGAATCCCCGGAATTGGACCGAAAAGTTTACAAAAATTGCATTACGCTGGCTTATTTTTAGGTAAAGATGTCCAACAAGCTGAGTTAACCAGTTTACAACGCATTTTAGGCGAAAAGGCAGGCTGGTTAGTTTATCAACGTTGTTTAGGTAACGACCCAAGAGCTGTGATTACCGAGCGTGTGCGCAAAAGTGTTGGAGTGGAAGAAACCCTAAGCCAAGATGCCACGAGCCTACGCCAACTCGAACAGTTCCTTGAACAAGTGCTACTGCCGCAATTGCAGAAGCGGATGAAAGTAAGTAACTGGCAGCAAGCCTTCATTAAAAGCCAGACGATTAAGTTAAAGTTTTCAGATTTTCAACAAACAACCGTATCCCGAACGGCTAACTTAGCGTCACCCAGCTTATTTTATCAACTGCTACGAGATGCCTGGGATAGGCGCCAGCAACGGCAAGTCCGGCTCATTGGCATCAGCGTGGCGCTACCCGACCCTGATGATGCCCTGCAATTGGAATTGGAGCTGGAGTAAGCGACTGCGACTAGGAGCTAAACTCATAGCTGCCTAACTGAATCACCTGGTTACGCAACTCAATCGCACTTAACGCAGCCTGTACGCGTGGATGCTGCAAGTGCCCTTCAAACTCGATAAAAAAGTGGTAGTGCCCGAAGCGCTGCCCGGTTGGTCGCGACACCAACGCCAATAGGTTGATTTGATGAACCGCAAAAGCTTGTAAATGCTCGAGTAAGAGCCCCGGATGGTCTGCGTCATCGACAATAACTATCGAAGATTTATAGCGGATCGAATGATCCGGTGCGGCTAAAGGCTGTGGCTGCTGTACCGCCACAAATCGAGTGACATTGTGGGCGTAATCTGTCACATCATGTTCCACCCAAGCCCAGTCCGCTGCGCTAGTATTAGGCTCGACCGCTGCCAACAGGTGCTCTGGAATGATTGCTGCCGCCGCCTGGGTTGTTGCTTGCAACTGCGCCAACGCTGCGGTATTGCTGGCGGTAGAAATCACCTCAATATCATGTTGCGATAACCAATCGCTGCATTGTCCTTGGGCAACAAACTGCGCAAAAATGACGTCCGGCTGTGGGTGATTTGCAACTACCGAAAAGCGCACCGGAATAGCCACCTCAGCAATAATTTGCAAAGGCTGCTTTAGAAAGCTATCAACGACTGGTGAAACAATCCCCTCAACGATATTTTCTAACGGCACTACCGCAATCCCCGCCTGCTCAGGGATGGCCTGCAGCGTTCGGGAAAGAGAGCTGTAGAAACTTATCGTAGGCGGCGCCTTGGTAAATTGCGGTAGGCGCAATACCTCACGCGCAGCTAACTCTGAGAACGTACCTGAAGGACCCAAAGTTGCGAGAAAAGTGGCTGAACTGCTAGTGGCTGGCACGAGATGCTTTACATCCTTTAACGATATCTTTGTATGAGTTGCAGTGAGATTAACTTACACGCTTTTATTCACAGATAAAAGTTACAGATTGTATTGAATTAGCATCTAGGTATTGGCAGTATGGCTGCTGACTTTATCGCTCAAGGCAGATGCGTATGGATTGGCTCACATTGCTACCCCCCTTGGTAGCCATTATCGTGGTTTTTTGGCGCAAAGAAGTGATTGTTGCGCTACTCCTTGCCATTTTTACCTCAGAATTATTATTACTTTTACACCATCAGCAGCCACTTTGGAGCGCTGGTGCTGCCATGCTAGAGCGTATCATTGCCGTCTTTAGTTCGGCCGGTAACACTCGTATTCTCATTTTTAGTTTGCTGGTAGGTGCGCTGCTTGCCTATGTGCGTGAGTCTGGTGGCGTGACTGCCATGGTCAATAGTTTACTCAAACGTGGTTTTGGCAAAACGAAGCGCAGTGCCAGCTTAATGACCGTTTTTACCGGAGTTTTTATATTTATTGAATCCAACCTTAGTGTGCTCACTGCGGGTATATTATCTCGCGGCTTATTTGAGAAGCTAGGCATGAGTAGAGCGCGATTGGCCTATTTGATTGATAGTACCAGCGCTCCCATCTGTATTTTGATTCTGCTTAATGGCTGGGGTGCCTACGTGCTCGGTATGTTAGAACAACAGCAACTGCCGGGGTCTTCGGTTGCCACCCTCTGGGCGACCATTCCATTCAACTTTTACGCACTCATTACCTTAGCTCTGGTGTTTTATACTGCCATTAGTGGCAAAGTACATGGCGCATTAGCTAAACATGAACAACAACCCCAGCCACCGCAAGATATCCAGCCGCAGGCCCCAAGCAACAGCAAGGCGCGTTACATGCTGGTACCTTTAACCGTCATGGTCGTGGGAATGATCGCATTTATGGTGATTACGGGCGACGGTAATCTAACCGCTGGTGATGGCTCAAAATCAGTGCTTTATGCTACAGCGTTAGCCTGTTTGGTCGCCTACTTGATGCTCTTGGTCAGCCGTCGTAACAGCCATCAGCAATTAGTGACGATTGGCTTTAAAGGCATGAGCGAATTATTACCGCTGGTAACTATCGTTTTGTTATCATTAGCGCTTGGTGCTAGCGTCCGTGAACTTGGCACAGGAACTTTTTTGGCCGGGTTAGTCGGTGACTATCTACCGTTGGTACTGATAGCCCCGATGCTATTTATTGCTGGTGCCCTGATTAGCTTTACCACCGGCACCTCGTGGGGCACTTTTGCTATTCTAATCCCGATTGCGGCACCCTTAATAATAGCACTAGATTTGCCAGCTCCCCTACTTTTGGCCGCGGTGCTTGGCGGAGGGGTTTTCGGTGACCATTGCTCACCCATTTCAGATACCACAGCTGTATCTGCGCTGGCGTCAGGCAGCGATTTGCTTGACCATGTTCGCACCCAGTTACCTTATGCACTGGTTGCTGGTGGGCTTACGGTAATTTTATATACAGTGGCAAGCTGGCTGATGCTTTAAGCTCGCCAGCTGATTTGTTTTTGCTACCAACTATTTGGATAATCATCAAACATGACACACGGTTTGCACTTTCGCTCTACTCGCGCCGAAATATCACGCCAAGCGCTTACCCACAATGTCCAACTCATCAAAGAAAAGTTGGGCAATAATTACCTTATCGGCGTAGTTAAGGCTGACGCTTATGGACACGGGATGATCAGCACGGCACAGGCTATAGCAGCTAACGTTGATGCTTACGCAGTGGCTTACATTGACGAAGCTCTAGCCTTACGCGAAGCTGGCTTAACCCAGCCCATTGTATTACTCGAAGGCTGTTTCAGCGCTGCCGAGCTTCCTATCTGTGCACATTACAATTTACTCCCGGTGATTCATCAGCAACACCAACTCGATGCCGTGCTCACTACACGCTTGGCTCGTCCTGTTGGGGTCTGGCTAAAGGCTGATACAGGATTACACCGATTAGGCTGGCGTCCAGAGCAATTACCCGCCGTTTATCAACAACTCGATCAGTCTACGCAAGTTGCTTCTATCACGCTGATGTCGCACCTAGCGATTGGAGATACACGCCATCAATTCACCCAACAACAGCTAGAGGCCTTTACTGATCTTTGTGCCCAAACCAAGCCCTCAGCTCAGATGAGTGTCATCAATAGTCCAGCATTATTAAGTGCCACTAAGGATATCAGCAATGGTTATGCTCATTGGGTTCGCAGCGGTATTGCCATGTACGGTGTCGCTCCTATTTTAGAAGGAGTTGAACTCCCTCCATTGCAACCGGTGATGCGCCTTCTCGCTCCGATCATCGCCTTACGTGATATTCCTCAGGGCGATACGGTCGGTTACGGTGGTACTTGGCGAGCAACGCGTCCGAGTAAAATTGCAACCGTTGCCATCGGCTATGCTGATGGTTACCCACGCAGTGCAGCCAACGGCACTCCAGTTTGGCTTCACGGTAAACAGGTGCCCTTAGCCGGTACTGTATCTATGGATATGATTACGCTTGATGTAACCGACCTAGAGCAGGTCGCCATTGGCGATGAGGTTGAGCTGTGGGGGCCTAATCTAAGTGTGAATATCGTTGCGGAACACGCCAACACCATCAGTTACGATTTGTTTACTGGGGTTAGTCAACGTGTTCCTAGACTCGAAGTTTAATTACTCGGCTGGCGTGGGCTTCTGATACAACTTAAACCACGCTAGCGTATGTTCAATTTTTGCGATCATATTCGATGGTCTTGCGCTGACCGAATGAGAGGCGTCTGGCACCCTCACCATCACCGTATCTACCTTGCGCAATTGCAATGCTTGATAATATTGCTCTATTTCAGACATCGGCACTCGACGGTCGTTTTCACCGCTAAAGAGCAATACTGGGGTTGTTACATTTTCAACCAACGAAAGTGGTGAGCGCTGCCAGTAGTGATCCACATCTTGCCATGGCAATGCCGGAAATTGATTCGCAATCTGACCCAAGTAGCTATCTGCCGTAAGCGTTTTGCTGATCCAGTTAATGACCGGGTTGGTTGCAGCGGCAGCGTTAAAACGATCGGTTAACCCCACCGCATAGGTGGTTGCGATACCACCAGCAGAGCCACCAGCAATGAATAAATTATTACCGTCAACAAAGCCTTTTGCTAACAGCGCATCGATACCCGACATGTGGTCTGCAAAGTCACGTTCTGACGCATAGTAACCGTCAAGCTTTAACGCATGTTCAGCACCGTAACTGGTGCTACCCCGATAGTTGTTGTAGAAGACTACGTAGCCAGCCGCAGCATAGCGCTGATGTTCAGCTGCAAACATGGGGCTGTAGGCTAAATGCGGGCCACCATGAATTTCTAGCAATAGTGGGTACTTTTTATTGGGGTCAAAATTGGGTGGAGTGATATACCAACCATGAATCTCCGTGTCGTCAAAACTCGATGTGTAAGTGATCTCGTGCACTTCTCCAAGTGTTTTATGCGCAAGTAAATCTTCATTGAGCTTGGTTAATTGGCGCGCCTTCGTGCTAGTTACCGAGTCTAACAAAGCAACATCTGCTGGTCGGTATGAACTAGCTCGCGTATAGACGACCTGCCCCGTATTAGTAGCAATAGAATAACTACCGCTGGTGTAAGGTCGCGAAATATATTCACCGCCAACATCACTGACCCCCTCGGTTAACCGCCCATTTAATCTTACTTGCCCCAACTTAACGAGGCCGCGGTCGGTAAATTGAATGGCCAACGCACTATTATTAATCCATTGTGGGTTTTCTACCGAGCGGTCCCAGTCCGCTAACAACGCCTGCTGCTGATTCTTACCTAAATCTAAAACTTGGAGTCGATTATGATGATAAGCAATGGGTTCGTTTCCTCGATGCAAGAACGCCAACAGCTTGCCATTCGGTGACAAGGTTGGAGCAAACTCACGTCCAGGCAACGTAGTTAACTGGCTCAGCTCCTTATCTTTCACTCTTACTTGCCATAAATCAGCTTCTGCCACTTGATATTCCCAATCGGTAGAACGGTTCGCTGAAAAAATAAGGTGGCTATTATCTGCACTCCAAACTAGGGGGCCCGAATGGCTGTAAGGACCTTCCGTTAGCTGGCGTGCATGCCCTCCTTCAGCTGGAACAACAAAAACTTGACTGTATTGATTGGCCAAAATGCCGGCACCATCGCGCTGATAATAAGTTCTCTCCACGATGGTAGGCGCTTTTGCCCAGTTTGCAGAAGCGGGCTGTTGCGGGCGGTAAACCGAGCGAGCAAACTCCGATTTAGGCGCATCAACGTTCATCATAAAAGCTAGCCAGCGTCCATCATGAGACCAGCTCAACTGACTTGGACTCTGGTCTACCGCAGTCACAACTGACATGGTTTTCTGCGCTACATAATAGACATGAATCTGATTACGGCCTTCATGACTGGTGGTAA
>JTFO01001748.1_pt1 | contig 36449 bp, 26 predicted proteins | sample 235411 | NCBI WGS metagenome assembly JTFO01 (sample SAMN03067590, study PRJNA260953) | activated sludge metagenome | biome: Sludge; feature: Wastewater; isolation source: CETP activated sludge from laboratory augmented bioreactor treating... | place: India:Gujarat | collected 2013-04
CCAGAACATATGGATGTTTTTGAACAGATTTGTCAGCGTGAGCGGGCGCCATTCGCAGTGATTGGTGAAGCCACCGAAGCGCAACATCTAACCATGACAGATCCGGTATTTGCTAATAAGCCCATTGATTTGCCACTGAACGTGCTACTTGGTAAACCACCGAAAATGCATCGTGACGTAAGTTCAGCACAAGTTCAGGGACAAGCGCTTGAAACCAGCTCAATCAAGCTTAACGACGCCGCCAAGCGCTTGTTACGATTGCCAGCGATTGCAGAGAAAACCTTCTTGATTACCATTGGTGATCGGTCTGTGACTGGTTTGGTTGCGCGTGACCAAATGGTGGGACCATGGCAAATACCTGTAGCCGATGTGGCGGTAACTGCTGCTAGCTACGATACCTATGCCGGTGAAGCTATGGCCATGGGTGAACGCACACCACTGGCGTTATTAAACTACGGCGCGTCTGCACGGATGGCCGTGGGCGAGGCTTTGACCAACCTTGCTGCCGCTGATATCGGCGATTTAAGTTTTGTAAAATTATCGGCAAACTGGATGGCTGCTGCTGGTCACCCAGGCGAGGATGCTGGTCTCTATGAAGCAGTCAAAGCGGTCGGTGAAGAACTTTGTCCAGCGCTTGGAATCACCATTCCGGTGGGTAAAGATTCGATGTCGATGAAGACTCGCTGGCAGGATAGTGCCGGTAATGAACAAGCGGTAACCGCACCGCTGAGCCTTGTCATTACAGCCTTTGGTCGCGTACGTGATGTGCGTCGTACGCTAACCCCGCAGCTGCGGATGGATAAAGGCGACTCTAAATTAGTCTTGATTGATTTGGGGCAAGGGCAAAACCGTCTGGGTGGTTCAGCGTTAGCCCAAGTTTATCGTCAGTTAGGTGATGTCACCCCTGACGTGGATGACGCCGCCTTGCTCAAAGGCTTCTTCAACGCCATCCAACAACTGGTGCACAACAAGCAATTACTGGCCTATCATGATCGCTCTGATGGTGGTTTGTTTGTGACGGTGGCAGAAATGGCCTTTGCTGGTCATTGTGGGGTTGAAGTAGCCCTTGACGAAGTTGGCACCGACGATCTTGCGGCACTCTTTAGTGAAGAATTAGGCGCTGTCATTCAGGTAACTGTTGAGGACTTGCCGGCAGTGCAGGCAGTATTTGCTGAACATGGGTTAGCTGATTGTGTGAAGGTTATCGGTCAGCCTGTGCGCGAAGATGTGGTGCGATTTAATCGCAATGGACAAGAAGTGCTGTCTCATTTGCGTAGTCACTACCGTGCTGTGTGGGCAGAAACTACTCATCAGATGCAGCGTTTACGAGATAACCCAGAGTGCGCTGATGAAGAGTTTGAAGCTAAGCAAAACCTTAATGATCCTGGTTTGTTTGCCGAACTGACGTTTGATGTGGCTGAGGACATTGCGGCTCCGTACATCAATACAGGGCGTGATCCTGTGGTGGCTATTTTGCGTGAGCAAGGGGTGAACTCGCACATGGAAATGGCCGCAGCTTTCGATCGCGCCGGCTTTGCTGCGATTGATGTGCACATGAGTGACATTTTAAGCGGTCGCATCAGCTTAGATAAGTTTGATGGTTTAGCTGCTTGTGGCGGTTTCTCCTACGGTGACGTACTAGGTGCAGGCGAGGGTTGGGCGAAGTCGATTTTATTTAATGGCCGTGCCCGCGATGAGTTCAGTGCTTTCTTTGAACGCCAACGCACGTTCGCGCTAGGGGTGTGTAATGGCTGTCAAATGTTATCAAATCTGAAAGAACTGATTCCTGGTGCAGAAGCTTGGCCACGTTTTGTTACTAACCGTTCAGAGCGGTTTGAAGCGCGTTTTAGCTTGGTTGAAGTGCAGCCTAATGACTCGTTGTTCTTCTCTGGTATGGCTGGCTCGAAAATGCCAATTGCGGTATCTCATGGTGAAGGGCGGGCTGAATTTAGTGGCAACAACCTAGAGTTAGTACAGCAACAGCAGTTAGTGACCTTGCGCTACATTAATAATAAGGGCCAAGTTGCTAGCAGCTATCCGGCTAACCCCAATGGTACTCCAGCGGGAATTACCGGATTAACTACCAGTGATGGTCGAGTGTCTATTATGATGCCGCATCCAGAGCGGGTGTTCCGTACCGTAGCGAATAGCTGGCATCCAGACGAATGGGGTGAAGATAGCCCGTGGATGCGCATGTTCCGCAATGCTCGAGTCTATTTAGGCTAAGATAGTCCTGCGTAGGACACCAGCAAAACCCGAGATCATGTAAGCAGCTGTAGACGCTTACTTGGTCTCGGGTTTTTCGTTATTGGATCGGTGTAATTTCTCAGCCGCTTGTTGCGCGCGGCGTTGTTTAAAAAAATCCTTTAATTGCTGCGCACAGCTATCTGCTAGTACACCACCTATAACCTCAACCTGATGATTCATACTGCTGTGGTTTACTACTTGGATGGCGCTACCCGTTGCGCCTGTACGCGGATCGCTGGCGCCGAACACGAGAGTTTTGATGCGGGCATGAGTGATCAGCCCAGCACACATTGCGCAGGGCTCTAGGGTCACATATAAAGTCGTGTCTACCAGGCGATAATTATTGAGTTTTTGACCAGCTGCGCGAATCGCCATCACTTCTGCATGGGCGGATGGGTCATGCAAATGAATCACTTGGTTAAAGCCTTCACCGATAATTTCACCTTGTTGTACTAAGACAGCCCCCACGGGGACTTCACCTAAGGCTTGAGCCTGCTCGGCTAGTTGGAGTGCACGTTGCATAAAATGCTGGTGCTGTTGGTTGGAGTCGAGCATAGATAGAAAGACGCTTCGTTGTAAAATGATGGCCTATCATAAAAAAAAGCCCCCGCAGATGCGAGGGCTTGTTTCAACTAAAGCGCGGTTAGGCTTAGAAATCGTATTTAAAGCCTAAACGGATGCTCCACAATGATGGTGCACCTGAACGACCTTGTACGCCGTCAATACGTGGGCTCAATGACTCAAATACATATTGGTTTTGGTCATTAATTGATACGTTAGCTACGCCAATTGAACGAGGGAAGCTTGCTTCATACAACACGCCCCAATCATCGTTTAACAGGTTAGTTAAGTTATCAACCACAAAGTACAGGCTTGATTTGTGACCATCGGCAAAACCAGGTAGGTCTTGTTCGAATTTGAAGTCAACTTTGTGCCACCAGCTGCTGTAGAACTCGTTACGAGGTGCAATACCACCAGCGTACTTGTCTAAGCCAGCTTCTTCGATAAAGGCAAAGAATTTGTCAGTATCAAAGCCCGCAGCAAAGATTGCATTCGGGTCAGTTAAACCAGTTGGTACGTATAACAATGCACGAGCATCGCTAGTGATATCACCAAACACGTTACCGTTCATAGTGTAGCTGTACGGACGACCTTTGTTAGCGCTACCGAATAAGCTGAACTTAGTATCGTAACCATCTAACCATTCAGTGGTGTAGGTAGCACGGAAAGTAAAGCGGTGTGGAATTTCGTAGTTAGAAGTTGCCACGCCTGGGTTTTGTAAATCAGCAGCCGCTACGTTGGTGTAGTTTGAGTAAGCTACCGAGCTGGTCATTGGGTTAACGTCTTCAGCTTTGTTCCAAGCGTAAGCCAAGGTCCAGTCTAAACCAAAGTCATGGGATTTGCTTACCGCCAATGACAATGAGGTTTGCTTACCAGAGTCACCATCAACGTTGGTTAACAAGAAGGCATCAGAGCCTGAACCGGCATAGATTGGACGACCGTCTGGAGCAGTATCCACTTGCGTACGGCGTAAGTCTTTGATGATTGCAGCATTGTCTTTTTCAGTGTGCAACAAATCAGCCATGAAAACATAGCCGTTATCAAAGGCGTAGGTGGCACCGATGGCGTATTTCCATTCTTTAGGTAATTCAAAGTTAGGATCTAATGCGTTAACCGGGCCAACACCAGCAGCGTTTGCTACTTCGTCATACATGGACTGTGGAATGTCGATTAATGGATTACCAGAACCAGTGTGAGGGATATCAAACAGGCTGCCACCATTTAAGAACAGGTTTGATTCGTACAAGCTCACGCCGTTGTTTGAGTAGTTGTTAGACAACCAAACGTTCGGGTTACCGCCAGAATACAAACCAATACCACCACGTACTTCAAGCTCTGGGCTTACTACCCAGTTCACGCCTAAGCGCGGCTGTACTAAACCTTCACCGTCTAAGGTAGCGGTGTTGGCGTAGCCATAAGTGCTTTGGAAGTTAGCGTTCAGCGCTGGCTCATCACTGGTGGTATACCAGTCATAACGTAAACCAGCAGTTAAGGTTAAATCTTGGTCGATAAAGTAGTATTCATCTTGTGCATACAAGGTGTTTACTGAGTACTTGAATTGACCAGCACCATCATTTGGATCGTTACTACCAGCGGCGTTTTCATAGATCACGCGGCTAGGAGTACCAGCTTCAAAGGCGTCGATAGAGGCAAACCGGAACTCACCTTGTGCTTCTTGAATAAACAAGTTGTACACGTCGTAAGTTTCGCGCTCATAACCGAAGGTAAAAGTATGGTCTTCATACAAGTAAGTACCAGCAACTTTAAAGAAAGTTGTGTCGTAGTACAACTTGTTGGCATGACGAGAGTCGTCAGCACCAAGATAAATGGTGTTGCCATTGTGGCTGATTTGAACTTCACCTACTTCAGTACCGCCAAGTGGGTTGACGCGAGCGTCTAACTCAGAGTAACCAGCACGAATTTCGGTAGAGAAGTTGTAGGTCCAATCTGAGTACAACTGTGCTACATAAGAAGTGAATTTAGAACCACGCTCATAGAAGTGGTTAGAGAATTCTAGTTCGTTGTCATCACCGTCAGACTCAGCGATAGAGTAACCATCGTTGTAGTTGTAGGTAAAGGCCGCACGATGCTGGTCATTAATGTACCAGTCTAATTTCGCTAAGAACTTCTCGTCTTCTACTGGAATACTAGCAGGGAAACTGCCTGGCTCGAAGCCGTAAACATCACGGGCGATGTTAGCAATTCGGTCAAGATCTGCTTGCGTAACGCCTATTACTGGCGTGGCTGCAGAGCCATCTTCTGGTCCGCGATCGAACGTATCAGCGCCTTCTAGTTTTTCATAAGCAATGAAGGCGAAAAGTTTATCATCAATTAATGCGCCACCACCGTTGAAACCGTAACGACGTTCGTTGAAAGCCCCCACGTTGATCGAGTCACCTTCAAGCTTGTCGCCTTGCAGACTGTCGTTGGTGTAATCAAAGAAAACGCTACCAAATAGTTCGTTTTCACCTGATTTGGTTACGGCGTTAATGTTACACGCAGTAAAACCACCGTATTGCACGTTAAAAGGAGCTAACTCTACTGCTACCTGCTCAATAGCATCATAAGAGAAAGGCATACGCTCGGTAGGGTAACCACTTGAATTCAAACCAAAGTTATCGTTCATGCGCACGCCGTCAACAGTCAAGCTGTTGAAACGCGGGTTAGCGCCGGCGCACTGAATGTCACGTGCGTTAGTTTCGTTGATATAGATACGCGGGTCATTACGTACAATATCTTTGATGTCGCGGTTTACTGTAGGAGCACTTTGCAAATCAGCTAGGCTGAAGGTTGCAGTTGGACCATTAGTACCAGAAGTTGTAGTAAGTTGTGAACCCGTTACAGCAATACGTTCTACAGACTGCTGCGGCACTGCCACGCTTAAGTTTTCGGTCTCGCCCAAGGTTAAGAAGACGTTCTCAATAACCTCGCTGTTACCCATCGCATCGGTGACAGTTAACGTGTATGGACCACCTACGGCGAGGCCGCGGGCAGAGAACAATCCATTGTCGTTAGCTGAAAGTGTACTAGTAGTACCGGTGCGTTCATCCTTTAACGTTACCGTTGCATTGGCGATAGCTTGTCCGGTTGCTTCGCTCGTTACCACACCACGAATACTTGATGTGGTTTCTTGCGCAATGGCCGCTGAGGAAATCCCGATAGCCAAGGCAACTGCGGCGGCTATACGGCTGGGTTTACTATTGAACATGATGTTGTTTCCCTAGTTGTGTTAAACAAACAGTTTTATCAATAAAAAGTTGGGTTGCGAAGTGTAGGTAATAACTATGACAAATTGATGACTTTGTCGTTTAAAAAAAGCCCCCGCATTGCTGCGAGGGCTTCTGTATTGCTAAATTAGAAACGATAGCGAACACCAATCTTGGCCTGCCATGATGAGCGAGTAGGCTCATAACGGGTAGGCGATTGGTTCAATACGTCCCAATAGTCGCCATTGTTATATGGCTGACCATAAACGTAACGGCCTTGATCGTCGATATTAACAGAGGCGATTTGACGCGCGTTATCACCGTAAGGTAAGACGTGCTTCTGGCCTGCATCTTTATCGAACAGAGCAATCAGGTTACGAACGTTGATGTAGAACTCGCCTTTATGGCCATCAACAAAACCTGGAATCTCTTGCGAGAATTTAAAGTCTAGGTTGGTGGTCCAAGGAGCACGACGGGTGTTACGCGGAGCGTAACCGCCAGCATATTGGTCAAGACCCGTTTCTGCTAAGTAACCAGCAAAAGTGTCATAGTCTAAACCGCCGGTATATACCACGTTCGGATCATCGGCACCTGTCGGAATGTACGGTAAGTAACGATCATTACTCTCGAAGGTTGATTGGTCACCAAACTTGTTGAAGTAGTGAGAGTCTAGCACATACCCCCATGGACGACCTGAGTAACGTTCCCAGAACAAGCCAAAGGTAGAAGTGTAGCCACTGAACAATTCAGTTTTGTAGGTGATATCGGCCATCAAACGGTGTTCAACCATGTACGATGCCGTACCGGCTTCAACATTGTTCGGGTCGATAGCAACTGGGTAACCGAAGTTAGATACCGCAGTGCTTGAACTACCTGCTACTGCTTCTTGTACGTCTTGGTTGGTGTAGCTAGTACGTAAGCTGAAACCGTTGTCCCAAGCTTTACCAAGAGTTGCAGTAAAGATACGGCTGTTACCACCGTCACCATTGGTCAACATCAGGTCATAACGCTCAACGCCGTTATCATCGCCCGGAGCCATTGGTTCGTGGTCATCTAATGGATCGTCAACAACATAAATTGGACGGCCACCGTCAGCAGTAGTTACCGGGTTACCGTTTTCGTCAAGTAATTGACGACGCGCTAAATCTACCCACTGCACGTCATCTTTACGACGGCTGTAGATGTATTCTGCACTAGCAAACCACTCTTCGCCCATGAATGGGATATCGAAGCTTTCGAAATCAACCGCTAAGCTGGCGCGCCAGTCGGTTGGTAATTCGAAGTTTGGATCGATAGCATTCACGTAACCATCTTGAGTTAATGATTGTTGTACTAACTCAGGAACTGTTGTTGGGTCTACGTTGTTGCTGTAAACCGAAGATGGCAAGCTGCTGGTATTGAACTGCGAGAATGCCATACCGCTGTTGGTGTATGAGTTAGATACCCATACGTTTGGACGACCACCGCCGTAACGACCGAAGCCACCACGTACTTTGATATCGTCAGCTGCTTGGTATTTGAAACCAAAGCGCGGCAAAATTAAGTCTTTACCGTCTAAGTTTTCAGTGTTGGCGAAGCCATAACGCTCAGCAAACAATGGGTTATAAGTTGGCTTGTCTTTTGCGAAAATACGCTCGTAACGCACACCAAACGTTAACTCAAGATCCCAAGTAGGAGCCCAAGTGTCTTGCAGGTATAGCGCTTGATAACCTTGAGTAAAGTCGGCCGCAGCATCGTTTACGTCACCGGTTAAGCTGCCCGCGTAATAGAAACGGTTAGCAGTTTTGTTACGGAAGTTTTCTAGGCTCCAGAATTCCCATGACCCCAACGCGTTCTGTACGAACAAGTTGTAGATATCAGTAGAAGAGTACTGGTAACCGAATGACAACGCGTGGTCGCCAATTAAGTATTCACCGTTTAATTGCAATTCTAAGGTGCTGTTTTCACCGTAGTTAGCATGGCGTGAGTAGTCAGGACCAAAAGTGATTTCGTTACGGTCGCCATCTACTTGGACAGTAACAGAACCCATGGTGCGGCCGTTCATTGGCTCTTGCAAAGCTTCAACATCTTTGTACGACAATTTCATGTCAGTTGAGAAGTTAGAGCTCCAGTTTGAGTACAGCTGCAACGCGTAAGCATTTAAGGTTTGCTCGTTGTTGTACCAGCTAGAAGATAAAGCTAATGAGCCATCGCTACCGTAATGGCCACGAATTGAGTTACCTTTGGTAGCCTGATAAGTAAAGGCTGCACGGTGCTCATTGCTGATGTTCCAGTCTAATTTCAACAACAATTTTTCGTCGTCTTCTTCAGCTGGCATGTTCCAGTCGCCAAGTTGGCTATCGGTTAAGCCGTATACGTCACGAGCGATAGATAAAACTTCTTCTAAAGCTTCTTGAGATACATTGGCAATGTTAGATGCATTTGAGCCGATAGGACCACGATACGGGCTTTCTGATTCGCTCGATTTTTCGTAGTTAGCGTAGAAGAATAAGGTGTCTTCGATGATTGGACCGCCGATACCGATACCGTAGGTTTTCTCATCATAATCTACGTTTGGTACGCCAGAGCCTGGCTCATAAATAGATTCGCTAGGGTTACCAGCTAAAGAATCGCTAGTGTACTGAACGAATACAGAACCTTTTAATTCATTGGTACCAGATTTGGTTACCGCGTTAACTTTAGCACCAGTAAAGTTGCTTTCTTTAGCGCTAAACGGCATCACATCAACGTTAATTTGTGCAATAGCGTCGATTGAAATAGGTGAACCTTGGGTTGGGTAACCGTTATTGTTCAAACCGAAATCATCGTTCTGGCCGATACCGTCGATAGTGATTGAGTTGTATTTTGGGTTGTTACCAGCAACAACTAATTGGTCGCCGTCGCCAAGCTGAGTGGCTAATGGGTTCAAACGAACGATTTCTTTTAAGTCACGGCCGTAAGTAGGCAGTGATTCAATTTGTTCTTGACCAAACGAGCTTGAAGAACCGTTGTTCATTGAAGCATAGTTGATGGCGCGACCAGTAACGCTGATACGCTCAGCAGCTTGAGTCTCAAGCTCTGCATTCAAACGGTAAGTTTCGCCTAATTTCAGGTAAACTTCTTCGTAGGTGGCGTCACGGTATACGTCTGAGTCTAAGGTTACACGGTAAGGACCGCCAACACGCAGACCACTGGCAATAAATGAACCTGATTCGTCAGTCGTTACTTCTAAACGACTGCCTGAAGGCATGTGTTCGATTACTACTTTGGTGTTGGCTGCGCCAGCACCTTGTGGACCGACAATAGAACCACGCATTGCTGCAGAGGTATCTTGTGCAATAGCAGTTGCTGAGACTAAGCCCAATGCAACGGCGATAGCACTGGCGGTGCGTGTTAATCGCATAGATGTACTCATCTTTATTTCCTGGGTTGGTTGCTTTTAATAAAAATCGAGTTAAGGCATAACCGCTTGTTTTGACGCCTTAATGACATTCGTGCGCATTTATAGCACGCAGATATGTCAAAAATGTGACAATATTTTACGCAATTTTCTTTTCAATTGCATCGTTAAATTAGAACCTTTATTGTTTTTATTTGTCTCAGTTCTCCCACTAACGGAAATCATCAAGTGAAAAAGTCAATCTTAGTGCCTGTTATAGCGGCATTTGCAGTAGTTTTGACCGGATGTGATATGGCCAAACCAGAACCTGTTGAACCGATAAGCTTACGCGTGGCAACCTTCAATGTCAGTATGGATGCTTCCAATTATCTACCGAACGACAAATTGGCCGCAGAAGGAGCCAGTGCATTAACCCATGCGCTAGCTAACCAGCATCCACAAATTCAAGCAATAGCCGAGATCATTCAACATGTTCGGCCTGATATTTTGGTACTCAATGAATTTGACTATGTGCCAGCTGAACAAGGCATAGAGGTATTCTTAAAAGACTATCTGGCGCATAGCCAGCGTGGTGAGTCTCCGATCGATTATCCTTACTATTTCATTGCCCCAGTGAATACCGGCGAACCAAGCCCCTTTGACTTGGATCAAGATGGCCATGCTAGCGGTGTAGGCAACGATGCTTGGGGGTATGGCAATTATCCAGGACAATATGGGATGGTGGTGCTGTCAAAGTATCCTCTTGCGGATGATGCGATTCGTACGTTTCGGAATTTCAAATGGAAGGATATGCCGGGCGCGCTGCAGCCACTTAAACCCGGAACTCAAGAACCTTGGTACCCAGCCGCAGCTTGGCAAGAGTTTCCGTTAAGCTCAAAATCTCATTGGGATGTGCCGGTCATGGTCGGTGATTTTGCTTTGCACTTGTTAGTGAGCCATCCTACGCCGCCGGTGTTCGACGGGCCTGAAGATCGAAACGGGCGTCGCAATCATGACGAAATCAGATTCTGGGCCGATTATCTCCAGCCGCACCTCAGTGATTACATCTACGACGATCAGGGTCGCAGCGGCGGTTTAGCTCCACAACAGCGGTTTGTGGTAGCGGGTGATTTAAATGCGTCAGTGGAGAGTACTGATAATTATCCAGGCACTATTGCGCAGCTGTTGCAGCACCCGGCGGTTCAAGCAGAACCCACGCCGACCAGTGCTGGTGGCAGTGCTCACACCCCGAATAATCCCCATGCTGCAACTCATACGGCCGGATGGCGTAAGCGCGCTGATTATGTGCTGCCATCAGTCTATGGTACGCGGGTGATTCAAAGTGGTGTGTTTTGGCCGACATTAGGACAACCCAAGGCAGATTTAGTAAGTGAACGGCAACGCTCTTCAGACCATCGATTAGTTTGGGTTGATCTGCAACTTATTGCCGCAGAATGAAATAAATGTCATCTATTTGCAGCATTTTCATAAAAGTGTCATAAAGTATCTGAATAATTGGCGCTGTTGGAAAATAACAGGTAACGCACATGTCTAGAAAGATACTGATTGTTGAAGACGAAGCTCCGATTCGTGAGATGCTGAGCTTCGTCATGGAGCAGCACGGCTATCAAGCTGTGGAGGCGGGTGACTACCAAGCAGCCCTAGAAAAAGTGGTTGAGCCCTTCCCTGATATGATTTTGTTGGATTGGATGATTCCTGGTGGGTCTGGTATTCAGTTAGCGAAAAAGCTAAAAGGCGATGATTTTACCCGCTCGATCCCGATCATCATGCTAACGGCACGAGGCGAAGAAGAAGATAAAGTACGTGGGTTAGAGGTTGGTGCCGATGACTACATGACTAAACCTTTCTCGCCAAAAGAGTTAATGGCCCGCATGCGGGCAGTGTTCCGCCGTGTCGCGCCAACTGCGTTAGATGAGCCGCTCGAGGTAGAACATTTGAAGTTAGACCCAGTATCGCATCGCGTGAGTGCTTTTAATGATCGCTTAGAAATGGGGCCTACAGAGTTCAAGCTATTGCACTTTTTTATGACTCATCCAGAACGGGTTTATAGTCGTGAGCAACTGCTAGACCACGTGTGGGGCACTAATGTTTATGTCGAAGACAGAACCGTTGATGTGCATATACGACGTTTGCGCAAAGCGTTAGAATTGCATGGTCATGATCGCCTCATTCAAACCGTACGGGGCGTCGGTTATCGGTTTTCAAAAAACTAAACAGCGATAAACAAGCGGATGCGCACCAATGGATAGACGCTACTCGGTTTTCTTTATTTTACGGGGCTTGCTGTGGTATGTGCTGCCGTTAGCGGCAGTTGGTGCGTTGTTTGATGTGTTTTGGCCATTGATGGCTATCGCTTTGTTTATGCTGGTGGTTTGGCATTATTATTATCAATACAAATTGGTGGACTGGCTGTGGCATCGACGCACCTTGTTACCGCCAAATGCTCCTGGCAGCTGGAGCTATATCTACGACGGCATTTACCGAACCCAGCGTCGCAGTCAGCAACGTCGCCGCGCCCTCGCTAGGTTACTGCGCCGTTTTCGTGAAGCCTCAGAAGCCATACCCGATGCTGCTATCGTGTTTCGTAAAGATGGCAGCCTCATTTGGTGTAACAAGTTAGCGCAATTCTATTTCGGCCTGAAATGGCCGGCTGATACCGGTATCCGTTTACCTAACTTAATTCGTCATCCTGAGTTTGTTGCTTATTTGCAAGCAGGTAACTTCAATGAAGATATGCACCTTGCCTCGCCTGTTCGTGAAGAAGTTGAGTTAGAAGTTCGCATCATGCCGTACAGTGATGATCAGTACTTACTGATGGCGCGCGATGTAACTCAGATTAAGCGCTTAGAACAGATGCGTAAAGAATTTGTCGCAAACGTATCGCACGAACTAAAAACGCCACTGACCGTATTGCAAGGTTATCTCGAGATGCTTGAGCAACCAGAGGCAATGCCGCCAGCCATGCTTAGTAAAGCTGTGCGAGACATGGACGCGCAAAGCACGCGCATGCGCAACCTAGTTGACCAATTGTTGTCGATGTCGCGTTTAGATGTTCACCGGACAGATATTTTTGAGCGTAAAGTGGATGTTCCAGCGATTTTTCGGCAGTTAAAACTTGATGCCGAACGTCTTAATCAAGACAAACAGCACAGCATTGAATTTGATATCGCAGAGGTGAGCATGTTTGGCATTGATGATGAGATGCGCAGCGCCTTTGCCAATCTAGTCACCAATGCGATTCATTACACCCCACCGGGCGGGCACATCAAAGTGCGTTGGCAACCAGTGGCTAACAGCATGGAGTTTAGTGTTACTGATAATGGCCCCGGCATTGGCGGTGAACATCTACCGCGTTTAACTGAACGCTTTTATCGAGTAGATAAAGATCGCAATAGTAAAAAAGGTGGTTCAGGCCTAGGCTTGGCCATAGTGCAGCAAGTGCTTGAGCATCATCATAGTAAGCTCCAAATAGATTCGCAGCTGGGGCGGGGGTCTAAGTTCTGGTTTCGGATTTCAGAAGAGCTTGTCATAAAATCATCATAATTTCGTCATAGTTGTCATTAAACTGTCACATTGACGACTTAAACTCTCCGGTATGAACTCAATAAACTAGTCTGACTTAGGTCGACTAAGATGAATACAAGACAACTCTCGGAGTTATTATGAAACTTAAATCTGCAATGATTGCACTCAGCCTTAGCGCTGTAGTGAGTGCTGGAGCTTACGCACAAAAAGCCACAGATGACCTACCTGAATATGAAAAAGTAAGTGGCCTATCAGGCAACTTATCATCGGTAGGTTCAGATACTCTGGCGAACATGATGACCTTTTGGTCGGAAGAATTTAAACGCATGTACCCTAATGTAAACATGCAAATTCAAGCGGCCGGATCTTCTACTGCGCCACCAGCGCTGACTGAAGGTACTTCAAACTTTGGCCCTATGAGCCGTGCTATGAAGGCGAAAGAAATCGAGGCCTTTGAAAAACGTCATGGCTACAAGCCAACCCCAGTGCGTGTTGCTATCGATGCGCTAGCGGTGTTTGCGCACAAAGATAACCCGATTGAAGGTTTAACCATTGCTCAAGTTGATGCGATTTTCTCGAGCACTCGTTTATGTGGTGCCAACGAAGAAGTTCGCCGTTGGGGCGACCTAGGTTTAACTGGCAGCTGGGTAAACCGTGATTTGCAAATTTACGGTCGTAACTCAGTATCAGGAACCTACGGCTACTTCAAAGAGGTTGCCTTATGTGATGGCGACTTCCGCAATAACGTTAATGAACAGCCGGGTTCTGCATCGGTAGTACAATCGGTATCAACATCGCTTAATGCCATTGGCTACTCAGGTATTGGTTACATGACCTCTGGTGTTAAAACGGTGCCTTTAGCTGTTGAAGAAGGCAGCGAATATGTGGATGCAACCACTGAAAATGCATTAGCCGGTAAATATCCGTTAGCACGCTTCTTGTATGTTTATGTCAATAAGCATCCAAACAAGCCGCTTGACCCAGCAACCGCCGAATTCTTAAAAATGGTTCTATCTAAGCAAGGCCAAGAAATCGTTGATAAAGACGGTTACATTCCAGTACCACGTGTGGTGGTAGAGCAAGAACTTGAGCGTTTAGGCTTAAATTAAGCATTGCCCAAAAATCCCTCAGCCAAGGCTGGGGGATTTTTTTATGTCCGTAACAAAACTCCCCTTTAAATGGAAAGGTTACGCATGATGGGTTGTTGCAGAGAAATGAGTGTTTCAGTGGCTTGAACTTCCGCAATAGCCTGAATTTTATTGATCAATAAATCTTGCAGTTCGCTGATGGATGGCACCATCACTTTAATAAAAATACTGTATTGGCCTGTGGTGTAGTGCGCTTCCACCACTTCCGGTAGAGCCTGCAGTTGCTTTAATGCGCTTGGGTAATCGCCTGCTTTAGCTAAATTAATACCAATAAAGCAACAAACATCAAAGCCCAACTGTTTGGCATTAACATGCACGTGAGTGCCACTAATAATGCCGGCTTGGCGCATTTTTTCAACGCGTACGTGCACCGTTGCAGGGCTCACCTGTTGCTGTTTAGCGATTTCCGCATAACTGGTTTTGGCGTTCTGTTGCAAAGTACGCAAGATGTCTTTGTCTAAATTGTCGATCATTTATTTAGCTCGTAGTTTATGCATATGGAATTAGATAATATCTATTAAAACAGGCTTTTTATCAATGTTATCTATCGCCTAATGCAACTTTGATTAAAGGTTATTGAGCTTCATGAATTTTATGGTGATTATTGTTTATCTCTCTCATGCTTAGCCGAAGGGTTAATGTAACTAGGATAAATAAAATGACCGGATATTCAGAACAACTCAAATTACAACAGCAAATTGCTAAGCTATATGCCTTTATCACAACTGCATTGGCGCAAAGCTTAAGTTTAACCGAAGTGCAGGCGCCGCTGATGGTTGCTAGTGGCTCTGGCTTGCAAGATAACCTCAGTGGGATTGAGCAGCCGGTGCGGGTCTTTGTGAAAGCGCAGCAGCAAGATTACGAGGTAGTGCACTCCCTAGCGAAATGGAAGCGTAGTGTGTTAGCGCTACTCGAGTGCCCGGTTGGTACCGGCATCCTGACTGATATGAAGGCCTTACGGCCGGACGAAGAGGCGCTGACAGCGCGGCATTCAGTGTTGGTCGAACAATGGGATTGGGAGCAGGTGATCCTGCCACAGCAGCGTTGTGTTGCTTATTTACAGCAGTGTGTGCAACACATCTATCAGGTGTTACGCAAGGCACATCAGGCTTTTGCACCTAGCCCGATAAAATTACCGGAGCAGGTCACGTTCATTCATGCAGAGCAGCTTCGCCAAGCCTATCCGCAGTTAACACCGAAGGCCCGCGAGCGAGCTATCACGCAGCAACATCAGGTGGTGTTTATTATGGGAATCGGCACTACTTTAGGTGATGGTAGTCTGCATGATAAGCGTGCACCGGATTACGATGACTGGAGTACGGTCGCTAAAGATAGCCAAGGCTTGGCTGGGCTTAACGGTGATTTATTGGTGTGGCATCCACAGCTAGATGATGCGTTAGAATTATCATCGATGGGAATACGGGTGGATGCTAGCGCGTTGCAGCAGCAGTTAAGCCTGCGCAGTTGTGAAGGCTATGCGCAGCAGGCTTGGCATCAACAACTGTTGCAAGGTGCTTTACCTTTGTCCATTGGCGGCGGTATCGGACGCTCTCGCGTAGCCATGTGGATTTTACAGCAGCATCATATCAGTGCAGTGCAGGCTCCAGCTATTGAACTGCAGGCGTTATGCGGTACCCAGGCTGCATGACAGAAAAGTGTCAGTTATATGACAGCGCTGTAACATAACTGTCATAGAAGCCGTCTATACTATGTCGTAGATAAAAATGGTAGTTAACCTAAATCAACGAGGCAGCAATGGCGGCATCACCACGCGGACAGTTGGGAGCCAGTAATGTGCGTTTATTTAAAGACCGAGCAGCGCGCTGGGGGGTAACCTTTGGTGGCGGCTTGGTGTTAATCGCACTTCTCCTAATTTTCTTTTATCTCTTGTATGTAGTCGAGCCCATTTTTCGTGGGGTTGATATAGAACAACAGCAGTCTTTTGCAATTCCTGGCCAAGGCGAAACCGTGGCGATGGGGATGGAAGAACAATCTGAGATAGGCTATCGCTTTGATAACCTAGGCGGCTTGAGCTTCTTTGCGTTGAAGCAAAAGCCAGGTACTGATTGGCAGCCAGGGCAAGTGCTGTTGCAGCAACAGGTGGCTGAGCAACCCACCGCATTTGCGGCAACACAGCCACAGAATAAGCGCTACGTCTACGCTGTTGCCGATGGCAAGGCTCGCGTCATCGAGCCGAAATTTCGTACCCAATTCAATAATGGCCGTCGCTTAACCACTCCGGTCGTTGATTTTGCCAATGACGGTGAGCTTTATCAGGTAGATCCGCAAGGGCGTCAGCTACAGCAAATTGCCTATGAGTACGACGGCGATTCGTCACTGTTTGCAGCGGTCACCTCAGATAATGTAGTGGTGGTTAATTACTTACAAGCCACCAAGAGCTTCTTGACGGGCGCAGTAGAGTTAAAAGCGAAAGTGAGTGAATTACCAACCACTGGTAACGTAGACAACGTGGTGGTAACGCCCGATTTGCGCCAAGTATTTGTGCGCCAAGGCAACCGTTTTGCGGTTTATGATGTGTCGCGCACCGGGAGCGTGAGTGAGCGTCAAGTACTCAATGTTGATAAACGTCGTTACGGTGCTATCACCAGCATGCAGTTGCTAGCTGGTGCTAGTTCTGTGTTATTTGGCCATGACCAGGGGTTAATTACCCAGTGGTTTGAAGTGGCTGGAGAAAACGGACGTCAGTATCAATACATTCGTGAATTCAAGGCCGGTAATAGTGCCATTACGGGGTTAGTTGCTGAGTACTATCGACGTACGTTCTACGCGCTCAACAGCGACGGGCAAGTTGGTGTCTTCCATACCACCTCGCAAGCGGACCTTTATTTAGCAAAACCAGAACAGTTGCATGCTGAACAGCTGGTGATAGATCCTCGAGCAAACACCTTGCTGATGCAAAGTGGCAACCAACTGCACAGCTTTAAACTCGATAACGAGCACCCCGAGGTGAGTTGGAGCGGAGTCTGGCAAGAGGTGTGGTACGAAGGCTACCCAGAGCCGCAGTATGTGTGGCAATCCACCTCAGGCTCAGATGACTTTGAGCCTAAGTTTAGCTTGGTTCCTATTTCTTTCGGTACCATCAAAGCTGCCGCCTATGCGATGTTATTTGCCGTACCTATTGGTTTAGCTGCCGCCGTCTACACTGCCTATTTCATGTCGCCAGGGGTGCGCAAAGTAGTGAAGCCCACGGTTGAAATCATGGAAGCGTTACCCACGGTTATCTTGGGCTTCTTAGCGGGGTTATGGCTAGCGCCGCTCATTGAGACTTATTTGCCGGGTATTGTGGCGGCCCTGATTTTAATTCCTACGTCGATTATTTTAATGGCGTTAATCAGCTCCAACTTACCTAAAGCATGGCGCAGCAAGTTTACCGATGGCAGTGCTGCCTTAGTGCTGATTCCGGTGGTGCTATTAGCTGGTTGGTTATCATTTGAATTATCGCCATGGATAGAGTCCACCTTCTTTGGTGGTAACGTGCGCGAATACATCACCAACGAGTTAGGCATCACGTTCGATCAACGCAACTCGCTTGTTGTGGGTATCGCCATGGGCTTTGCTGTGATTCCAACGATTTTCTCGATTGCTGAAGATGCGGTGTTCAGTGTTCCTAAGCATCTGTCTAATGGTTCGTTAGCCTTAGGTGCAACCACCTGGCAAACCCTCACCAAAGTCGTGTTGTTAACTGCCAGCCCAGGTATTTTCTCCGCAGTGATGATGGGCTTAGGACGTGCAGTAGGTGAAACCATGATTGTGTTAATGGCAACTGGTAACACGCCCATTATGGATTGGAACATCTTCGAAGGAATGCGCACCTTGTCGGCCAACATTGCGGTAGAAATGCCAGAGTCTGAAGTAGGTAGTTCGCACTATCGCATCTTATTCTTGGCGGCCTTTGTGTTATTCATTTTCACCTTCGCGTTTAACACGGTGGCAGAGCTCGTGCGCCAGCGGTTACGCGATAAATACAGTTCAATGTAAGTATGAGGATTTCCATGAATACTTGGTTTAAATCAGGAAAACCCTACATTTGGCTCACCGCTGGTGCAGTAAGTGTGAGCTTAATTGCGGTCTTAGGTTTGCTTGCATTGATTGCGTGGCGTGGGCTTAGCTTCTTTTGGCCAGCGGCCATTCATGAAGTAGAAGTGCAAGCCAATGACGGCTCGAAGCGGGTCATCATTGGTGAAATCTACGACCGTGAAGAGGTCAGTCTGGAGCGTTTGCAAGAATCAGGCGTGGCGCTAGATGGCTATCAGGAAGATACGTTAGAGCGATTGCTGTTTAAAGTAGGTAATCGTGAGTTTGTCTCCCTTGATTTTATGTGGGTGATGGAACCTCAAATTATTCGTAACGAGACGCCTAGCGATTTAGCCGTGATTGAGCGTTCAAAAGATGGCAACTTCTATGGCTATGTGGTGGATGTTATTGAAAATGGCCAATCGGTAGCCACAGCTGAATCCATTCGTACGGTATTGTTCGAGCGGATTGAACGAGCGGTTGCGTTAAATGAGCAAGCTGCTGATTTACAGCAAGGCGAGATTGGTGCCATCAACTATGAGTTGAACCGATTACGCCTAGAACGTCGCGCGCTAGAACTCGAAGGCCAGTTAACCGCAGCTGAAGAACAGCGCATAGCAGCAGCCGAAGAAGCCCAGCGAGCGGCGTATCGGGAACTGGAGCAGCAACTCTTTGCTTATCGTGATCAAGCAAGCCGCGATAGCGTAGTGATGCGCGACATGCGCGGTGAAGAAGTGACCATCCCTATGTATCGGGTGCTGGATGCGACTTTCCCCAACGATATGGGATGGTTTGCAAAAGTGGCGCACTTCTTTACTCAGATCGGTAAATTTATTACTGAAGACCCACGCGAAGCCAATACTGAAGGCGGCGTCTTTCCAGCTATTTTTGGTACCGTGTTTATGGTGCTATTAATGTCGGTGATTGTGACCCCGTTTGGCGTTATCGCAGCGGTTTATTTGCACGAATACGCGGGCAAAAATGCTATCACACGCTTGATTCGTATCGCTGTGATCAACTTAGCGGGTGTGCCTTCGATTGTGTATGGTGTATTCGGTTTAGGCTTCTTTGTGTACATGGTGGGTGGTTCATTAGACCAGATTTTCTATCCAGAGGCTTTACCTAGCCCAACTTTTGGTACCCCAGGGGTGATGTGGTCTGCTATTACCTTGGCTATTTTGACGCTACCTGTGGTCATTGTTTCTACCGAAGAAGGTTTATCACGTATTCCTAGTACCTTGCGTGAGGGTAGTTTGGCCCTTGGAGCCACCAAGGCAGAGACCTTGTGGCGCATCATTTTACCGATGGCATCGCCAGCGATTATGACCGGCTTAATTTTGGCGGTAGCGCGAGCGGCCGGTGAAGTAGCGCCATTGATGTTAGTAGGGGTAGTAAAATCAGCGCCAATGTTGCCCGTTGATGGAAACTTTCCGTATTTTCATTTAGACAGAAAATTTATGCACTTAGGCTTCCACATTTATGATGTTGGCTTCCAAAGTCCAAACGTAGAAGCGGCGCGACCGCTGGTTTACGCAACCTCATTTTTATTGGTGACTGTGATTATCGGTCTCAATTTGACCGCTATCAGTGTGCGTAACCACTTACGTGAAAAATATCGTTCGCTTGAGCACTAATTAGTGTTTGTAGCCATAAAATTTAAGCGCAGAAGGTTGATATTATGATTTCGGTAACTCCGACCAATACCCAAGCAGGCTCGTTAGATTTAGCTAATTTGAGTGCTGCAGATACTGCTTTAGAAATTCAGAATTTAAATTTGCACTACGGCGAAGCTCAGGCTTTGTATGATATTTCAATGAAGATCCCGAAAAACCGTGTGACTGCTTTTATCGGGCCGTCAGGTTGCGGTAAGTCAACGCTGTTGCGTTGTATCAATCGGATGAACGATCTCGTTGAAATTTGTAAAGTGAGTGGTGAAATTCGCCTCCACGAGCAAAACATCTACGCTAAAAATGTCGATGTTGCAGCTTTGCGCCGCCAAGTTGGCATGGTGTTCCAGCGCCCGAATCCGTTTCCTAAATCTATTTACGAAAATGTGGTTTACGGGATGCGTCTACAAGGTGTGAACGATCGCCGCCGCTTAGATGAAGTGGTAGAGCGTTCGCTAAAAGGTGCAGCACTCTGGGATGAAGTGAAAGATCGTTTAAACGAATCAGCGTTCGGCTTATCAGGCGGTCAGCAACAACGTTTAGTGATTGCTCGCGCAATTGCCATAGAGCCGGAAGTTTTATTGTTGGATGAGCCAACCTCAGCTCTAGATCCTATTTCTACGCTGACGATTGAAGAACTTATTACCGAGCTTAAAGAACAGTTTACTGTGGTGATCGTTACTCACAACATGCAACAAGCGGCACGGGTGTCTGATCAAACTGCCTTTATGTACATGGGTAAGTTAATTGAATATGCTGATACCAACACCTTGTTCACGACCCCACAGAAAAAACAAACGGAAGATTACATCACTGGACGTTACGGTTAATTAGGAGCAGCCCATGGATAAAGTAAATATGAGCCGGCATATTTCCGGCAAATTTAATGAAGAATTAGAAGCTGTCCGTAACCAAGTATTGAGTATGGGTGGGCTGGTTGAGCAGCAACTGCGCGACTCATTGATTGCCATAGAAAAATCAGATCATGATATGGCTCAGCAAATTTTGCAGCGCGACTATAAAATCAACGCACTCGAGGTGCAGATTGATGAAGCCTGCGTACAAATTATTGCAAAACGTCAGCCAGCAGCGAGTGATTTAAGATTAATCATCGCGATTTTTAAAACCATTTCAGATCTTGAGCGAATTGGTGACGAAGCAGAGCGCATTGCGCGTGTGGCACTAGAAAGCTTTAACAATGACCAGCAGCAATTTTTGGTGAGTTTGGAAAATCTTGGCCAGCAAGTATTGTCCATGTTGCATGGGGTGCTTGATGCCTTTGCGCGAATGGATCTAGACTCGGCCTACGAGGTGCACCAAATGGATGCCCAAGCCGACCGTCAATACGAGGCTCTTACGCGGCAGTTGATGACCTATATGATGGAAGATCCGCGCGGTATTCCTAAGGTCATGAATGTCCTTTGGTCAGCCCGTTCACTCGAGCGTATCGGTGATCGCTGTCAGAATATTGCGGAGTACATTATTTTCTTCGTGAAAGGAAAAGACGTGCGCCATGTGTCACCCGAATCAATGGAACAAACGGTTAAAGGTACACGTTAACTAACTTCCTACTCATACAAAAAGCCGGAGGCAGTGATGCGACCGGCTTTTTTATTGAATCGAGCTTGTTAATAAAGAACTCGTGCCTTAATGGTGCCATCGATACTGCGGATCGCAGCGAGGAGGTCGTCGGCGATACTGCTCTTAGGCGGCGTTTCTATGTCAATGACTACGTAACCTACCTCACTGTCGGTTTGTAAGTATTGACCCGCCACGTTGATATTGTTGTCCGCCAAAATTTGGTTGATGCGGGTTAGCATACCTGGGCGGTTGTGGTGAATATGCAACAAGCGGCGCGCTTTATCATGAGTTGGTAAAGCAACCTCAGGAAAATTAACCGCAGACAACGTAGAGCCATTATCTGAGTAGCGGACTAGCTTTCCGGCAACTTCAATACCGATATTCTCTTGTGCTTCTTGGGTTGAGCCACCAATGTGCGGGGTTAAAATACAATTGTCTAAGCCACGCAAGGGCGACTCAAACATTTCGTCATTGCCTTTGGGCTCCACCGGGAAAACATCAATCGCAGCACCTGCGAGGTGACCGGATTTGAGTGCATCAGCCAAGGCGTTGATTTTCACAACCGTGCCTCTGGACGCATTAATTAACACCGCGCCAGGTTTCATCTGCGCTAATTGCTCAGGGCCGATCATCCATTGTGTTTGCGGTGTTTCGGGTACGTGTAGGGTTACTACATCAGCTTGCGCTAACAGCTCGGATAAACTGGCTAGCTGCAGGGCATTACCTAAGGATAATTTGGTTTCGATATCGTAATAACGCACTTGCATGCCTAATTGCTCGGCCAGCACACTTAATTGGCTGCCAATATGGCCGTAGCCTATGATACCAAGAACTTTACCGCGTGCTTCAAACGAGCCTTTGGCGGCTTTATCCCAGCCACCACGATGGGCCGCTGCATTTTTCTCAGGAATACGGCGTAACAGCATGATCATTTCTGCTAGCACTAATTCGGCAACACTGCGGGTATTAGAGAAGGGCGCGTTAAAGACCACCACCCCATGCTGGCGGGCAGCAGCTAAATCAACTTGATTGGTGCCAATACAAAAACAACCGACAGCTACCAGTTTTTCTGCTGCTGCGAAGACTTTGGCGGTGAGCTGGGTGCGCGAACGAATCCCAATAAAATGGGCCTCTTGGCATGCTTCAATAAGTTCAGCTTCAGCCAGTGACGTTGGCAGCGCGCGAATATTGGTGTAACCATGTTGCTGTAACACTTTGATGGCGCTGTCGTGCACGCCTTCAAGCAATAAGATATTAATCCTATCTTTCGCCAATGACACCTGTGGACTCGCTAAATGAGACATTGTTACTCCAGAATTTGTAAACCGTCGCTACCGGCGATAATGGCAATGTTAGCGCCACGCTTAGCAAATAGGCCGTTGCTAACAACGCCTACGATATTATTCAATTGTAGCTCTAGTTGAACAGGGTCTAGGATATCAAAGTTGTGAATATCCAGAATGATGTTGCCGTTGTCAGTGACAAACCCTTGACGCCAGACGGGGTCACCACCTAGTTTCACGATTTCACGTGCGACATATGAGCGCGCCATGGGAATAACTTCAACGGGTACCGGGAACTGGCCAAGTCGGCCTACTAACTTGGATTGGTCGGCAATACACACAAACTGTTGGGCAACTGCGGCAATGATTTTTTCGCGGGTAAGAGCGCCACCGCCCCCTTTAACCATGCGTAAGTGCTGGTCAAGTTCGTCGGCACCATCAACATAAACGGGTAAATCTACACAGTTATTGAGTTCAATCACCTCAATGCCGTGAGCTTTTAAGCGTGCTGTTGAGGCTTCAGAACTAGATACCGCAGCTTCAATATCTTGTTTGATGGTGGCGAGAGCATCAATAAAATAATTAACCGTAGAGCCGGTGCCAACACCAACCACAGTATTGGGTTGAATGTACTTAAGTGCGGCTTCGGCGGCTTGCTTTTTGAGGGCTTCTTGAGCGGTAGACATGGTAGATTCCATAGTGAGTTAGCTATGGCTTTTCAGTATACAGTTTTACCGCAAAAAGTCCCAAACTTTTGCTGCAGTGATCACCTTATTTAAGGGGATATCCCAAGGGTTAACCGGCAGCTTCGGGGTTTGCTGGCAGGTCAGCGCTAGCCCAATCACTTGCAAGTGCGGATATGCTCCGCGATGCCAAGCCGCAAGGGTACGATCGTAAAAGCCACCGCCCATGCCTAAGCGATTGCCTTGGTGGTCAAATCCCACCAGTGGCACCAGCAAAATATCTAAGTGAGCAAGCGGGGTGATATCTGCTACCTGCAACGCGGGTTCGGGAATGTGGTATTTATTGGGAACCCATAAGGTCTTCGGATGCACTTGTAAAAACAATAAGTGCCCGGTGTTGATTGGATGCAACACGGGCACCGAGAGTTGGTGTCCCATGCTTATCAAGCGTTGGTTCAGTTGAGGGGTCGGCAACTCCGCTTTAACACTGATGTAACTACCGATACGCTTGGTTTTTTGCAGCTCTGGTAGCGCCAGTAAGTGCTCGCTTACTGCAGCAGCTTCTGCAACTCGATCGGGAGCAGAGATAGCTGCACGTTTAGCCAGAAGTTGTTGACGTAATTGCTGTTGTTGCACGGCACTGATATCCTTGGCTTAATAACTAGAGCTCAATAACTAGCCAACCCATAACATAATAAAAAGAGTTATATCATGAAGCCTGTTCTGTTCGCCACGTTACTTACTTGTTTCTTGTTGGGAGCTACCGCTGCTCCTGCCCAAGCTGATTCAGCGAAAGCACCACCGCGCGCAGAGCAGGGCGAGGGGCCATTTCAGCGCTTAATTCTACGCGGAGTGACGCTCGTTAACGGTGAAGGCGCTCCGGCCCAAGGCCCAGTTGATATCGTGGTGGAGCAGGACCGCATCGTGCGTATTGTGAGCGTTGGTCATCCTGGCGTTCCGATAAAAGCACAGGGCCGACCGCAAGCACAACCGGGTGACCGTGAACTGGATTTAACCGGCAAATATGTTTTACCAGGCTTTATTGATATGCACGGGCATATTGGTGGCTCTGCTGACGGCATACCCGCGGAATATGTGTTGAAGCTGTGGTTGGCTCATGGCATTACGACGGTGCGTGAGCCGGGTAGCTTTAATGGTCTAGCCTGGACTAAATGGCACCAACAGCAAAGCCAGACCAACCAAATCGTCGCACCGCGGATCATTCCATTTGTTGGTTTTGGCATGGGTGCCGAAGAGCCTATCTTTACTGCAGAACAAGCACGTACTTGGGTGCGTCAAATCAAACAACAAGGTGCCGCAGGCATTAAGTTTTTTGGCGCCACGCCCAAGGTGATGGCGGCTGCACTGGATGAAGCTAAACAGCAACAGCTGGGTTCGATGATGCATCATGCGCAACTGAATGTGGTGCGCACCAACGTGGTGGACTCGGCGCGTTTGGGTTTAGGAAGTATGGAGCACTGGTATGGCTTGCCAGAAGCGCTCTTTAGTGGACAGATCATTCAGGATTACCCAGCAGATTATAATTACAACGATGAGCAAGATCGGTTTCGGGCCGCGGGACGGTTATGGCAGCAAGCCGCGCAGCCAGGTTCAGAGCGTTGGAACCAAGTGCGCGACGAATTGATAGCCCTAGACTTTACCATTAATCCTACCTTAACCATCTATGAGGCTAGCCGTGATCTGATGCGTGAGCGTCAAGCTATCTGGCATGAGGAATACACCTTGCCGCAATTGTGGGACTTCTTTACCCCAAGCCGTTATGCCCATGGCTCTTATTGGTTTGATTGGACCACTGATGATGAAGTGGCATGGCGCCAAAATTACCAGTTGTGGATGACTTTTCTCAATGATTTTAAAAACCATGGAGGTCGTATCACCACAGGTTCAGATGCTGGCTATATTTATAAAATTTACGGGTTCGGGTTTATCCGCGAATTAGAATTACTGCGTGAAGCCGGCTTTAACGCATTAGAAGTGATTCAGGCTGCAACCTTAAATGGTGCACAAGAGCTGGGTTTAGATGACGATATTGGCAGCATCGTGGTTGGCAAAAAGGCCGACATGATCGTTGTGGATGAAAATCCATTAGCTAACTTTAAAGTGCTATACGGTACTGGGCACTACAAGTTAGACGACAATAATCAGCCGATGCGCACTAAGGGCATTCGCTACACTATCAAAGACGGCATCGTCTACGACGCCCAAGAGCTGCTTGCCGACGTTCGCCGTATTGTGCAAGAGCATAAACGCACGAACAGCATCGCGGACGAATAACGAAGCGTACGAATAACGAAGCGTACGAATAACGAACTATCTTTGAGAAGGGTGACTACCCAAAATGCCGCTGCGTGCCTTGGCCCTTGAACCCACTGGTTCAAGGCGGGGCGCAATTGAATCGACCGCAGGCTTCTCGATACGAGTCGAGCTTGCACAATAGCCGCTCAGTGAGCCCCTATACTACTAGCATCGGCTCAGGGACATCGGCGTGCTGGCGAACATTCCAGGTAGTCATTGTCTTGCATGCTTAACTGCACTCATTGAGTCAGCGAAGCGAACTTGGGTATTCTAACGTTTTGGACCTTGCTCTGTCATGACCTGTTCTAAGGTTTCTTGCAGCAATTTTAGCTTTTCTTCCAAATCTTCGACCTGTTTGCGCAATTGTTGTTCAACTTGTGCGCCTTCGTGCACAAGATTGAGCGCAGCCATCACGGCAATTTGCTCCGCATGGGTTAAGCGCTTGTTGCTACGAATTTGCTCAAGTTTGTGGTTGAGTTTGTCGGCGGCGCGCTGCAACGCAACTTCTTGCCCAACTGGACAATTAATTTTGTAGTTGCGATCCATAAGTTTTATTTCCATTGCACGCTGGCTCATGCCTCTTCCTCGTTATTATTGCTACTGCGTTAGGGTGATTATGGCATGCCTAACGGGGTTTTGTCAGCTAGCCTGAAAGGGCCTGTGGTGATAGGATGGCAGCATAAATCATGATAGAGATGACGCTATGACAGATCAAAGCAGTGGTGCCAATAATCCATTCGCCTACGAAACTTTAACAGAATATTTTGAAAGCCAAGGATTGCTCTCTAATGCCGCCGAAATTCATGGCATTTTAACCGGTATGATCGCTGGCGGTGCCAGTATTGAAGGGCAAGACTGGTTGTTGTTACTCAGCGACTTAGTGAACGAAGGGCAATCCTTTAACCCGCAGTTACGTGAACGCTGTACCGAGCTGGCACACTCCATCTGTGCCAGCTTGCGCGACCCCGATTTAGGTTTTCACCTGTTGTTACCAAGTGATAACGAATCTTTATACGAACGCTTAACTGGTCTAATTAACTGGGTGCAGTCGTATTTAGTAGGGTTTGGTATTAATCAAACCAACCTGGCTGGCTTATCGGAAGACTTGCGTGAAGCCATTGAAGATATGGTTGAAATTGCCAAGTTAGATTTTGAAATTGAAGATGAAGAAGAAGCAGAGCGAGCTTACTTTGAAATCGTTGAGTATTTACGAGTATCAGCCATGTTGTGCTTTGGTGAATTAGGCCAGGCCAGTGGCGGCGCTTGTAAAACCAACAAAACGCTCCACTAAATGAGCGTTCACCTCAGTTCGTTTTACCTCATTCAAGTATTGAGAGCGGAAACCTTGTATGCAGCAGTCTATTAGTTTGGCTGAATATCAGCAACGTCGGCAGCGAATTTTAGATCATGTCAGCAGCCATGCAGACCATGGGGTAGCAGTGATTGCCGCCGCTAGCCTACAAACACGCAGCCGTGATACCGAATATCCATTTCGGCAAAATAGTGATTTCTTTTATCTCACGGGGTTTAACGAGCCCGACGCCTTATTGATTTTAGCGCCGGGTAGAGCGCAACAAGTGATTCTGTGTTGCCAACCTAGCGATCCGGCAGCCGAAGTATGGCACGGTCGTCGCTTAGGAATTGACAGAGCTGTAGCCCACCTTGGGGTTGATGTGGCGCACAGTATCGAAGATGCTGAAGAAGTATTATTAGATGTGCTTAATCAAGCCGATGTGGTGTTTTCCAGCCATGAAGATAGCAGCTTGTTAGAGCAGCTACATGATGTTGCCAGTGCTCTGCGCCAAGCGCCAAAACAAGGCTATGTTGCGCCCTCTAGCTGGCAAGATTTGAGTCCATTCATGGCCGATATGCGCATCATTAAAAGTGCCGCAGAGCTCGATTTAATGCGTGCTGCAGCAGCTATTAGCGTGGCGGCCCATAAGCGCGCGATGCGCTTTACCAAACCTGGCTGCTATGAGTTTCAGGTAGCGGCAGAGTTGCACCATGAATTTGCGCGCCAAGGCGCTCACCACCCAGCTTACGGCAGTATTTGTGGGGGTGGCGACAATGCCTGTATTTTGCACTACACCGATAACGCCGATGAGTTGCACGATGGTGATTTAATCTTGATTGATGCTGGTGCCGAATATCAAGGTTATGCGGGCGATATTACCCGCACGTTCCCAGTAAACGGCCGCTTTAGCGAAGTCCAAGCTGCACTTTATAACGTGGTGTTAAAAGCGCAGTTAGCAGCCTTAGCAGCGGTAACCCCAGGGTCATCGATGCCGCAGGCAACCCAAGCCATGGCACTAGCGCTCACGGAGGGCTTGGTCGAGCTCGGCCTATTAGCGGGCACGCCAGCGCAGCTAGTCGCTGAGGGCGCTTATAAAGCCTTTATGATTCATGGTCTGGGCCATTGGCTGGGTTTAGATGTGCATGATGTGGGCACCTATTCAGCTGCCGGTAAGAACCGTCCGTTTGAGCCGGGTATGGTATTGACCATAGAGCCTGGGGTGTATATTCCGCACGGCATGGCTGGGGTAGATAAAAAATGGCATGGTTTAGGCATTCGGATTGAAGACGATGTGATTGTAACCGCCACCGGGCACGAAAATATGACTGCAGCGGCACCTAAAACCGTCGCTGAAATAGAAACTTGGATGCAAGGGTAACAGCAATGGCAGCAGCGCCACGACCAGCTGACACACTAAAACCTATAGTGATTGCCGGCGGCGGCCTCGTTGGGGCGTTAACGGCTTTATTAGTAGCACGGCAGCGGCCGGATTGGATCGTAACAGTGCTTGAGCCACAGGCCAGTGGGCCGGCGCAAGATAAACGCACCATAGCGCTGGCGGCCGCTACCATTGACGTATTACAACAACTGCAAGTGTGGCCAGAAGTAGCGTCTGCCGCCTGCGCAATTGAGCACATTCATGTGAGTGATCGAGGTCATCTGGGCATGACGCAACTGCATGCTGAGCAACAAGGCGTGCCCGCGCTTGGCTATGTGATCGCGGCGGCGCAACTCAACCAAGCGCTTTATCAGGCTTGCCTAGCGCAAGCTAATATTGAATGGCTGGCTGGCGCTTGGTTTAGTCATTCACAACCAGAACAAGATAGTATTGCAGTGCATTACCAAGTTGCAGATCAGCCGCACGTTTGCCATGCCCAGCTGTTAGTAGGTGCAGATGGCTCACGCTCACAAGTGCGCAGCTCGGCTGGTATTCAGATGCAGCAAACGGATTATCAGCAAGTGGGCATAATTGCCATGCTTGAACTGTCTGAGCCGATGCAAGGCTGGGCTTATGAGCGCTTTACTGATACTGGGCCACTGGCGTTGTTACCGGTTAGTGACCAAGTCGCTTCGTTAGTTTGGAGTCTGCGTCCAGCAGAAGCCGAACAGATGATGGCTGCTAGCGATGATGAATTTATGGCCAAGTGCCAACAAGCCTTTGGCTATCGCGCGGGGCGGCTGCGTAAAGTCTGGGACAGAGTGCAGTACCCATTGCAATTGCATTTAGCCGAACAACATATTGCTCAGCGTTTGGTGTTAATAGGTAACGCCTCGCATACCTTGCATCCGATTGCCGGGCAGGGATTTAACTTGGGTGTGCGCGATGCAATTAGCTTAAGCCAACAGCTAGCGACGGCAGCCGATGCCGGGCAGTATCGTGTGTTGGCAAGTTACCAGCGTGAGCGCCAGAGCGACTATAAAGCCATTATTGGCTTAACTGATAGCTTGGTTCGAGGCTTTTCTAATCAACTGTTGCCACTGGTGATTGGGCGCAACATCGCCTTGAGTGCCTTGGCGTGGTTGTTGCCACTGAAGCAGCAATTTGCCCGTAAAACCATGGGTTATAGAAATTAACGAGACGATAGGATAACCATGCAGCCATTCACCTTTATTGTCGCTGGGGCCGGTATGATCGGGCTGGCTACGGCCATTGGCCTGCAACAAGCTGGGCATCGGGTTATTGTGATTGAACGCGGTGACCGGCCTGAGTATGGCAGCACGCCCGAACTGCGGGTAAGTGCGTTAGCTCACAGTAGTAGGCGCTTACTTGAGCGATTAGGCAGTTGGCAGCAGATGCCAGCATCACGCCTTGGCCCTTACACAGGGATGCGGGTGTGGGACTATGATAGTTTTGGCCGAATCGAGTTTTATGCCAGCGAACTAGCGCTGGCCGACATCGGCGCCATTGTTGAAAACAAAGTGCTTGAACAAGTGCTGTGGGACCAAGCTGTGGCGGCAGGGGTGTCGATTATGGCGACCACCGAGTTAGTGCAACAACAGGTTGATGATCAGCGAATACAGGTAACCCTAGCCAATGGGCAAACATTAACTGGCGATTATCTGATCGCAGCCGATGGTGCTCGTTCTACCGTGCGTGCACAAGCAAACTTGCCGCTTACTTTTTGGGACTATCAACAACAGGCCCAAGTAGCAGTGCTTACTACCGAGTTACCGCATCAAGGTATTGCGCGCCAAGTGTTTTTGCCGACCGGGCCCTTGGCTTTATTGCCGTTAGCGGATGCCAATCAAGTATCGATCGTGTGGTCGGCGGATACCGAACGAGCGCAGCAACTGAGTACCCTTAGCGACAGTGATTTTATTCGGCAGTTACAAGTAGCCAGCGATAACTGCTTGGGGTTGCTGCAGCTGCAATCGGCGCGAGCTACTTTTCCGCTGCGTATGCAGTACTGTCAACGTTGGGTGCAGCAGCGTCTGCTGGTGCTAGGTGATGCTGCCCATAGTATTCACCCCTTGGCCGGTCAAGGAGCAAACTTGGGCTTTGCTGATGTGGCTGACTTATTGGCTATTTTTGCACACCCAGAGCTTCAGGTCGCAACCCTGCCAAAACAATTACGCCAATGGGAGCGGCAGCGTAAAGCCGCAGCGGTAACCATGATTGGCGCGATGGAAAGCTTTAAACGTGGGTTTGCCGGCAGTGCGCCTTGGGTCAAGTTAGGGCGCGGCTTAGCGTTGCAGCTCGCGCATCGAGTGACGCCGTTAAAGCAACAACTGATGCGCGCAGCTCTGGGCGCATAAGCCTATATACGTTCTTGAATAAACTGAGCCAATTGAGTGGCGGCCGGGTTATCACTATCGGCCTGCCACATCACGACGCTCACATTACCCAGCTCAGGCAAAGCATGTGATCCCACATGGCGGACGTGAATGAGATTGTCGGGCAACGTACTTTGCGCTAAGACCGTAATCCCCAAACCACTATCGATGGCCGCAGTCAGCCCAGAAAAATCCGCATTGGTGTAGCTAATACGCAAAGGGATGGTGTGCTGGCGCAGTACTTGTAAGGCGCGACGCCGATAAATACAGCCTTCTGGCGCGACCACCAGCGGCACTGCTTCGGCGGCGCTATCGGTTACCGCCGCTAATTGGTTGCTGGCAATACTACTCACCCACACCAGTGAATCTTGCTTGAGCAGCACTAAACCAGCACGGGTAAGTCGCTTATCAGGTTCCTTGAGGGCAATCACTAAATCAAACTGCTGCTGTTCTTGGGCGAGTAACTCTTTGCTTAGCGCAGAGGTCACCGACAAGGTTACGTGGGGATAAGATTGTGCAAATTGTCCTAATACCTGAGGCAATAACTTACTGGCAAACTCACTGGGAATACCAAGTCGTACCACGCCGGTCAGCGATGGCTCAGCGATCTTAGCAAAGATTTGGTCGTTAATATTAAGCAGATGTTTAGCTTGATCCCAGAGCTCACGACCGGCTGTGGTAAGATGAATGCGGCCACCGCTGCGCTGCAATAGCTGGCTACCAAGCAACTCTTCTAGTCGTTGCAATTGCAAACTAATGGCGGGCTGCGAGCGACTGAGTTGTTGCGCAGCAGCGGTGTAGCTTTGCAACTCGTACACGCTGATAAAAGCGCGCAGAGCTTCTAACGATAAATGTTGCATGATGATCAGCTCGGGTAGTTGGCACGTATTAATAAATAATATTAATAGCTATTTTAACCATATTAATATTTTAAATAAATGTATAAGTAATATTCATTTGTTGCCTTGCCCTTAGGGTCTTATAATTAGGGCCACAAATTTTAAGAAGTAACTAACCCAACAGGATACTTTGGTCATGGCTCAACGCACTCCTTTGTACGACGCACATGTGAAAGCAAATGCGAAAATGGTGGATTTTCACGGCTGGGATATGCCGCTTAACTACGGCTCGCAGATAGAAGAACACCACGCTGTACGTAATGACTCTGGCGTTTTTGATGTATCGCACATGACGATTGTGGATGTTGCCGGTACCGAAGCAAAAGCTTTCTTACAGTACTTACTAGCCAACGATGTCGCTAAGCTTACCGTCTCAGGTAAAGCTTTATACAGCGGTATGTTGAACCAAGCTGGTGGCGTGATTGACGACCTGATTGTGTATTACTTTACCGATGAGTCTTACCGTTTGGTGGTTAACTCTGCCACGCGTGAGCAAGACATGGCTTGGATTAACGCGGTAGCTGCAGACTTTCAAGTAACTATTACTGAACGTCCGGAGTTGGCCATGCTTGCGCTGCAAGGTCCAAAGGCGGAAGAAAAGCTAAAATTGGTGATGGGTGCTGACAAATTTACAAATGTAGCCAGCATGAAGCCCTTCATGTCGTTGCAAGTAGGCGATTATTTTATTGCAACTACGGGCTATACCGGCGAAAAAGGCTACGAAATTGCCTTACCAGCTGAGCAGGTGGTCGCACTTTGGGATGCGCTACTGAATGTTGGGGTACAGCCTTGCGGTTTAGGTGCTCGTGATACCTTGCGTTTAGAAGCCGGCATGAACTTATACGGCCAAGATATGGATGAAACCGTTACTCCGCTTGAATCCAATATGGGCTGGAGTGTGGCTTTTGAGCCAGCTGAACGCGACTTTATTGGTCGAGCAGCACTTACTGAACAAAAAGCACAAGGCCACGCCAAATTGGTGGGCTTAGTGATGAAAGAGAAAGGCGTTCTTCGTCATGGCCAAAAAGTGATTGTAGGTGATAGCGAAGGCGTGATCACGTCAGGTACCTTCTCACCTACCTTAGGTTTCTCGATTGCGTTGGCGCGAGTGCCAGCAACCGTGGGCGCTACCGCCGAAGTGGAAATTCGCAAAAAATTAGTTACAGTAAGCGTGGTTAAACCAAGCTTTGTTCGTAACGGTCAATCCGTACTTTAGTCAGTTTTACAGAATCATCGAGGACACAATAATGAGCAATATCCCAAAGGAATTAAAATACGCATCAACGCACGAGTGGGTTCGTAACGAAGGCGATGGTATTTTCACGGTTGGCATTTCTGAGCACGCGCAAGATTTGCTAGGCGACATGGTGTTTGTAGAACTACCTGAAGTTGGCGCCACTGTTGCAGCAGGCGATGATGTTGCCGTAGCTGAATCAGTAAAAGCGGCCTCAGATATCTATGCACCTATTGCTGGTGAAATTGTGGCGGTAAACGAAGAGCTAGAAGACGCTCCAGAAACCGTTAACAACGACCCGTACGGTGACGGCTGGTTATTCAAAATTAAAGCAGACGATGCCAGCGAAGTTGAAAGCTTGCTAGATGCAGAAGGTTATCAAGCAGTTATCGATGAAGAATAAGAAGAGATAAAATGCTCAAGCCCCGGTTGTTCGCACCGGGGTTTTGCGTTTCTTATCTCTGTAGTAACGCGCAATTTACCTGTAATCGCGTAATTAACCCGTAATTAAACCCGTAACTAGGGGATTTGAAGTAAATGACTACGACCACGCTGAAGCAGTTAGAAAATCATGGTGAATTTATTGCCCGCCACATTGGCCCTAGCGCTGATGAAACTCAGGCTATGTTGGCTGAGTTAGGGGTGAGCTCATTGGCTGAATTAACCACAGACACAGTACCTGGTGCGATTCGACGCGAGCCGTTTTTGTCGATTGGTGAGCCGATGACAGAACGCGATGCGTTGGCCAAATTGAAAGCCATCGCCAGCAAAAACAAGGTCTTTAAGTCATTTATCGGTATGGGTTATTACGATACTCTAGTTCCGAACGTGATTTTGCGTAACGTGCTAGAAAATCCAGGTTGGTATACCGCTTATACTCCGTATCAGCCAGAAATCGCGCAAGGCCGCTTAGAAGCTATTCTTAACTTCCAACAAATGACCATCGATTTAACGGGCCTAGAACTAGCTAGTGCGTCTTTGTTAGATGAAGCGACTGCAGCTGCAGAAGCTATGGCGATGGCTAAGCGTGTCAGCAAAAGCAAATCAAATGCATTCTACGTAGCGGATAACGTCTACCCGCAAACCATCGATGTCGTCAAAACACGAGCAGAAATGTTTGGCTTTGATGTGATTGTTGGGCCAGCTCGTGAAGCCGATAACCACGATGTGTTTGGTGCTTTGTTACAGTACCCTGATCGCAACGGCGAAATTCATAACATCGAAAAACTAATTGCTGACATTCAAGCCAACAAAGGTGTGGTTGCAGTTGCCGCCGACATCATGAGCTTAGTGTTGCTGAAATCACCTGGTGAGATGGGTGCAGACATGGTGTTAGGCTCAGCCCAGCGCTTTGGTGTACCTATGGGTTATGGTGGCCCACACGCCGCATTTTTTGCAACGCGTGACAAATACAAACGGTCGTTGCCAGGTCGTATTATTGGCGTCTCAAAAGACAGCCGCGATAACCAAGCGTTACGCATGGCGATGCAAACGCGCGAGCAGCATATTCGCCGCGAAAAAGCCAACTCAAACATCTGTACTGCACAGGTATTGTTAGCCAACATGGCTTCGTTTTATGCCGTGTACCATGGTCCGCAAGGCTTGAAAACTATTGCCGCGCGCATTAATCGGTTAACCGATATCGTGGCTCTTGGCTTACAAGAAAAAGGCGTGAAACTGGTCAATAGCCATTGGTTTGATACCTTAACCTTCAAACTAGACGGCGACGTGAGTGGCGTGATGGCACGTGCTGAGCAAGCCCAAATAAACCTACGTATTGATGGCAACGGTCAGTTTGGCGTAAGCCTTGATGAAGCTAAATCACGTCACGATGTTGATGTGCTGTTTATGGTGCTCTTTGGTGCCGACCACGGCCTAGAAATCGAAGTGTTAGACTCACGAGTTGCTGCTGGTGAAGTCGAGTCTATCCCAGCTGCACTGCGCCGTGAAAGTGAGATTTTAACTCACCCAGTATTTAACAGTTATCATTCTGAAACTGAAATGCTGCGTTATATCAAGCAGTTAGAAAACAAAGATTTGTCATTAAACCACAGCATGATCTCGTTAGGCTCGTGCACCATGAAGCTGAACGCCACCGCAGAGATGATTCCAGTTACTTGGCCAGAGTTTGGTCAGCTGCACCCGTTCTGCCCAGTAGAGCAAGCACAAGGTTACGCTGAATTACTAAGTACCTTATCAGGCTGGTTAGTGGACATTACCGGTTATGATGTGATGTCAATGCAGCCTAACTCAGGCGCACAAGGCGAATACGCCGGCTTGTTAGCGATTCAAAAATATCACCACAGCCGTGGCGACGTGCACCGTAACATTTGCTTAATCCCTAGCTCAGCGCATGGTACTAACCCAGCCTCAGCACAGATGATGAGCATGCAAGTGGTGGTGGTAGATTGCGACAAGAACGGTAACGTAGATATTAACGACCTGAAAGCTAAAGCAGCTGAAGCCGGTGATAACCTATCTTGCATCATGATCACCTACCCATCTACCCATGGTGTGTATGAAGAAGGTATCAAAGATATTTGTGAAATCGTGCACGCTCACGGTGGTCAAGTGTACCTAGACGGTGCCAACATGAACGCCCAAGTAGGGGTAACCTCACCAGGCTACATCGGTGCCGACGTATCGCACCTGAACCTGCACAAAACCTTCTGTATTCCACACGGTGGTGGTGGTCCTGGTATGGGCCCGATTGGTGTTAAACAGCACTTAGCACCTTTCTTGCCTAACCACAGCGTGATTAAAATAGACGATACCGCAGCCGATAACGGTGCCGTATCTGCTGCGCCTTATGGTAGCGCCAGCATTTTACCTATCTCGTGGATGTACATTGTGATGATGGGCTCGCGCGGCCTGCGTGAAGCCACCGAAGTAGCCATCTTAAATGCCAACTACATGGCTAAGCAGTTGAGCAAGCACTACCCCATCTTGTACAAAGGCCGCAACGACCGTGTTGCCCACGAGTGCATCATTGATTTGCGCCCACTTAAAGACAGCTGTGGCATTACTGAAATGGACGTAGCTAAACGCTTACAAGACTACGGCTTCCACAGCCCAACCATGAGCTTCCCAGTAGCCGGAACCTTAATGGTTGAGCCAACGGAATCTGAATCTAAGGCAGAGCTAGACCGCTTTATTGAAGCCATGACCAGCATTCGTGAAGAAGCCAAGCGTGTAGAAAATGGTGAGTGGCCAGCAGATAACAACCCGTTGCATAACGCACCTCATACGCTAGCCGACATCGTTGACGCGAACTGGGACCGTCCATACAGTCGCGAACAAGCCGCTTACCCTGTAAGCGCGGTGAAGGTAAACAAGTTCTGGCCAAGCGTGAACCGTATCGATGACGTATACGGCGACCGCAATTTGATGTGTAGCTGCCCGGCGGTGGATAGCTATCGGTAATTGGTGTTGATGGGATGAGAAAGGCGAGCTTCGGCTCGCCTTTTTTGTGGCTAATAAAGTCGTATTTTCTAAAATGTCACTTTCCGTGGTGGATTATTGAATCCTTAGATCAACAAGCAGCCCGTATCGGCGTCACGTTGTCTTCACTGCATTCCCTTCAAAAAAGCGACCACGCTGCGGCCGAGCGAGCTGTG
>JTFO01000633.1_pt1 | contig 33524 bp, 23 predicted proteins | sample 235411 | NCBI WGS metagenome assembly JTFO01 (sample SAMN03067590, study PRJNA260953) | activated sludge metagenome | biome: Sludge; feature: Wastewater; isolation source: CETP activated sludge from laboratory augmented bioreactor treating... | place: India:Gujarat | collected 2013-04
TGCGCAGCTTGAAGGTCAAGCCATGAGCGGGAATCCAGGAACGGGATGACTCCAACACCTCTCCGCGAGCAATGTCTGGATAGGCGTAGAGAGTCAGTAGGGTGCAGGTAATGGCAACAGCGCCTGCAAGAGATGCTTGGAGTTTGCGAGAGTTCGCGGGCATCAGGGAAGATAGCAAACTACCGATGAACGGCAGTGCTAGGATCACGAGCAAATACATCTGACTCCAACAGGCGGTGATTTAGGCGGCTAGCGCTTAATAATACGATATATGCGGCTAATTTCAGTCCAACTGCGAGAAAAAAAGCGTTTTTTTAGTTCTTGCGGGCTTGATGCAGGTCAAGCGCATACGTGAGGTTTTCTCTCACAATAAATGCTTGACTAGAAGAAACCGGTCTTTTTCAGGAGGCCCCTGTATGCCGCAAACTTTGGAAGCATCGGATACCAGTGCTCCGACCGCGCAAGATATTGAAATCTCAGAAGCCCTGATCCGGCGCTTTGATCGTTCTGGACCACGTTATACCTCCTATCCCACCGCAGACCGTTTTTTTCAGGACTTCCCCGCCCAGCCCTATATTCACGAGCTATCGCGACGGGCCTTGAGCAGCAGCAATCCCCCTTTGTCGGTGTACCTGCATATTCCGTTTTGCCAGTCGCTTTGCTACTTTTGTGCCTGCAATAAAATTATTACGCAGGACCGTAGCAAGAGCGAGCAGTACCTGGATTACCTGCTGCGCGAAATTGACATGGTTACCCAATACATGGATGCGGACAGGCGCACCGAACAATTGCATTTGGGCGGCGGCTCGCCCACGTTCCTGGATAAGGAGCAACTGGCTCGTCTGATGGCCAAGCTTAACGAGCAGTTTGCGTTTACGGACGATGCGGAGTTGGGCATCGAAATCGACCCACGTACCTTGGCGCAAGGCACTCTCCAGAACCTGGCGGCTCTGGGCTTTAACCGTACCAGTTTTGGGGTGCAAGATTTTGACCCCAATGTGCAAAAGGCGATTAATCGTATTCAGCCCTTCGAGATGGTCAAACGCGCCATCGAAGAAAGCCGGGCGGCCGGTTTTCAATCCATCAATACGGATCTGATCTACGGTTTGCCTTTGCAGACTCTAGAAAGCTTTGCCATCACGATTGACTCGCTGGTGCAATTGCGTCCAGATCGCATCGCTCTTTATAACTACGCGCACTTGCCCACGCGCTTTAAGGCTCAGCGCCTGATTAACGAAGAAGAATTGCCTGACGCCGACCAGCGTCTGCAACTGTTCCTGATGTCTTCGCAGCGTCTGTTGGACGCCGGCTATGTTTACATTGGTCTGGATCACTTTGCCCTGCCTACCGATGAACTGAATCTGGCCCGTCTGGACGGGAGCTTGCACCGCAACTTTCAGGGTTACACCACCCGTGCAGCCTGTGATCTGGTCTCTTTCGGTGTGTCGTCTATCGGTCAAGTGGGGACCATGCATGTGCAAAATGCCCGCAGCCTGCGCAATTACTACGCCGATATAGATCAGGGGCGTCTACCGATCGAGCGCGGCATTGTGATGCAGCAAGACGATCGCCTGCGGGCGGAAGTGATCATGCATTTGATGTGCAGCATGCCTGTGCCTATTGCGCGTCTGGAAGCGCGTTATGGTATTGATTTTGCTAGCTATTTTTCTTCTGAGCTGCAAGAGCTCCACAGCTATGCCCAAGCCGGCTTGCTGACTGTCGATTCCCAGTCTATCCAGGTGTTGCCCAAAGGTCGCCTGTTTGTGCGCGCCTACAGCATGGTGTTCGACAAGTATTTGAGCCAGGAAAGCGGTGCACGCTATTCCCGCCTGATTTAACACAGTGGCCGTCTTTGCAGACGGCCACGATTCTATTGCCCTGTTTCGGGTCCCGACGCGGCCGGCAGGTTCTTGCATCAACCTAAGGTATTAACATCGTGCTAAAGACGGATTTACGTCTCATGTCCCTGAAGGGAAAACTGCTTTTGCCTATTGTTCAAGGCGGCATGGGAGTCGGTATTTCGGCGTCCCGGCTGGCGGGTACAGTGGCCGCATTGGGAGGGCTGGGGACGATCTCCAGCGTGGATTTACGCCGCCATCACGAAGATCTCATGGACAGCACCGGGGGAGGTGTCGAAAAAGGCGTAGTCGATGCGGCTAATTTGCAGGCGCTGGACCGTGAAATTCATCGGGCTCGAGAGCGATCAGGGGGAAAGGGGGGGATTGCAGTTAATATCATGAAGGCCGTTTCGCAGTATCCCGAATATGTGCGTCAGTCCTGCGAGAGCGGCGCAGACGCGGTGGTGGTAGGCGCTGGCCTGCCCCTGGATTTGCCTGAACTGGTTCAGGATCACCCCAAAGTTGCTCTGATTCCTATCTTGTCGGATGTACGTGGCGTCACCCTGCTGGTCAAGAAATGGCTGCGTCGCAAGCGTCTGCCGGACGCCGTCGTTCTGGAAAACCCCCGTTATGCCGCAGGTCACCTGGGCGCCGCCGACGATCAGTCATTGAACAAACCTGAATATGCGTTCCAGCGTGTGCTGGAGGGCTGCCGAGCCTTGTTCCGCGAGCTGGGCCTGGAGGCCGAGCGTATTCCCTTGATCGCCGCAGGCGGGATTCACCGCCCTGAACAACTACGTCAATTAATGGATTGGGGTGCAGACGGTGTGCAAATGGGGACAGCGTTTGCGGTCACTGAAGAAGGTGATGCGCATGAGAACTTCAAGCGCGTTTTGTTGGATGCGGAGCCCAAGGACATCGTGACATTCATGAGTGTGGCCGGCTTGCCCGCTCGCGCTGTTCGTACGCCTTGGCTGGATGCCTATTTGCACAAAGAGCAAAAACTGCAATCGGTGGCGCGTGAGCGTGCTTGCACGGAAGGCTTTGATTGCCTGGCCCATTGTGGTTTGCGCGATGGTGTGCAGCGTCATGGTCAGTTTTGTATTGACCGTCAGCTAGCCTACGCCTTGAAAGGGGATGTGGAGCGTGGTCTGTTCTTTCGCAGCTCCGAAGCCCTGCCTTTTGGCAAGGCGATGAAGTCGGTGCGCGAGCTGATGGACTATATGTTGAATGGCCGTAGTAAAACGCCTGGGGTGGTTCCTGCTGGCTAGAATGAGCAGTATGACGAGGGGGCGGGTTAATGACCCGTCGCTTTGTCACACTTTGTCTGCTTGCTCACTGTGTCCAGCTTATCTGAGCTATTCAAAGAGCGATCTTGATAAGAGCTAAAGCATCGACAGGGTTTTAGTCCTTGATTTCACGTATCAGGCCTTGCTCACTGCCATCGATCGTATGTACCGCTTCATGTCGTTGCGTTTCCAACGCCAGGCGTCGCGCAATTTCATAGCATTCTTCAATATGCTGGTTGCCCACTTTACGCAGCACGACAAAGCTGATGGATGCCGAGATGGCACTACCAATCAAGGGGACATATTTGGCGCCGTATTTGCCGGCCAGTTTTTTGGCCCCCAGGCGCACCAGAATATTGATGACACGGTCCGTTGTCAGAACCCGTCCCACCATGCCCAGCCCCATGCTGGTTCCACCGACGACTACCAGTTTTTTAAGCTCCGGGCTTAGGGCGTCCACATCGTTGGCGGTCAGCCCAAAGCGGGCATTGATGATGGGAATGACCTTCATCAAAATAGCCACATCTGCGCCCACATCCACACCGGGGATGGGGACCACGGCAGCAGCCGCTGATAGCAGGGCGCGTCGACTGATTAATTGGCGACATTCTTCGCGGGTTTTATCCAGTTCCTGCAGTGTCATCGAGCTCATGTGTCTGTCCTGAAATCAAGGCGGAGGGATCTGTGCAAGCCTTAACACATATGGGGCGGGTAGGCCGGGTTTCCAGTAAGGGGTGGCGAAATTGTGCTTCTAATCGTAGTTGATATCGCCTGTTTTAGGAAAAAAAGCGGGGTATTGGTCGCATATGAAATTTTTACTTTCAAATGCCATCAGAGTTTGCCTTAAGTGAGATTGCAGGCTTTTAAATCAGCGTGTCTTTTTTTGTTGCACTTGGTGGTGTTCTTTATGTCCTTTTGAGCTCTCTCATTCATGCTCAGAGGCGCTGATTTCCATTAAACTGGCGCCGAAAATAGCATATTCCATAGGGGAAGAACGATGCATCGCCAGTCTTTGCTGGGTTTGGTGTTCTTGCTGAGCGTCAGTAGCGCTCAAGCCATTACGATAAGCAGTTTTTCGCCTCAGGGGGCGACATCGGATTTACGGGACGTCAAAGTTACTTTTGCCAAACCCGCTGTCCATTTTGGGGATTCGCAATTACCTGCGCCCGTGCTGGTGCAGTGTGATGATCCCGCTGTGGTTGGCCAGGGCCGCTGGCTCGATTCCCGTCGTTGGATTTATGAGTTTGACGAGCGCCCAGGGCCAGGGTTGAGTTGTACGGCGGTCGTGTCCAAGAGCTTTCGCAGCATTAACAATGAAGCGATCAGCGGGCCGGCTCAGTATCGTTTTAATTCTGGCGGTGCCATTTTGGAAAGCAACCGCCCGTATTACAACATTATTGATGAGGACCAGGTTTTTCTATTCAGTTTCAATGCGCCTGTTAATACCGGCTCTTTAATCAAGAACGGTTATTGCCGGGTAGAGGGTATTGGCGAGCGCATTGGCCTGAAAGCGGTTGAAGGTGCCCAGCGAGATGCGATGGTTCGCTCTGAGTTCTATGTGGATGAGGTAGACGAGCGATACCAAGCCGTGCAGTGTGCGCGGCCCTTGCCAGCCGATGCCGCCGTGTCGGTGGTGCTGGAGCCGGGCATCATGACCCAGATCGAAAATCGCAAGGGTGTCCCTAATACGGATCGTTACACCTACGATTTCAATGTGCGTCCTGAATTTACGGCCTCGCTCTCTTGCATGCGAGAGCGCGCCGAAGCACCTTGCACGCCAGTTGGCAGCTTCGGTGTTCAGTTCTCCGCGCCCGTCGCGTACGAGTACTTGAGCCAGATCCGTTTGGAAGCGGGCCAACAAGTTTGGGAGCCTGTGTCTGATAGTGATGAGGCATGGCAGGATCGTGGCCCCAGCCAATACCTGCGTTTCCAGGGACCTTTCCCTGAAAACGCTAAGCTGACGGTTAAAATTCCGGACGGCCTGACTGACGACGCTGGCCGCAGTCTTAAGAACCCGCAGGTTCTGAGTAATGGGATGAGCACCACAACGTATCCGCCGCTGGTGAAGTTTGCCGTGGAGCCTTTTGGGATTGTGGAGCGTTTCGGCCATGCCGATCGCGAGGGTTCGGATGATTCTGATCCCCCGGCCATTGGCTTGAGCCTGCGTAATGTCGAGCCGGATCTCACGACTGAGCAAATGCTGGTGTCGGCCGGTCAGGTAGGGGCCTTGGCCGTAAAGGATGATAGAGAGGTCCTAGCCTGGTATTCCCGTCTGCGTCAGCTGGATTATTCCTGGAGGGTCAGTGCGGAACGACTGCGTGACATGATGGGCGGCGATTTCCATATTACCGCTCCGATTGATCAGTACGGTCAACTGGACCTACGTGCTCAGCCTTTGCTGGTCGGCAAAGAGGTCAAGAAGCTGGACCTGCCTGGCATGGATCAAAAAGATGAACGTCCTTTTGAGCTAATTGGTGTGCCGCTCAAAGAGCCAGGTTTTCATGTGCTGGAAGTCGCTTCCCCACGTTTGGGCGCGTCTTTGCTGGAATCGGCAGGCACCATGTACGTGCGCAGCTCCGTGCTGGTGACTAATCTGGGTGTACACATCAAGAAAGGGGGGGACGACTTGCTGGTTTGGGTGACCACCTTGGATGATGCCAAGGTGGTGCCGGGCGCCAAGATCCGTGTCATGAACTGCCGTGGCGAGGAACTGGTGCAGGGCGAGACGGACAAAGACGGGATGTTCCACCATCCGCAGTCAGTGGACAGCGCCGACTACTGCCAGGAAACAGGTCTTTCCGGCTTGTTTGTGACAGCGCGCATCGACAAAAGCAACCCCATGGCGCGCGGTAAAGCTGATTTCAGCTTCGCCTTGAGCGAGTGGAATTCGGGTATCGAGCCCTGGCGCTTTAATGTCCCCTACAACTGGGGCGGTCGCGACGACCCTGTGGCCCACACCGTCATGGATCGCAGCCTGTTTCGTGCTGGTGAAGTGGTGCACATGAAGCACTACGTGCGCGAACGCGTACGTGACGGTTTCAAGGCTCCCGATCGTTATCCCGAGGCGATGATTGTCGAGCATGATGGCAGCGGCAAGCGAATTGAGTTGCCTTTGAAGTGGCAAAAGACCGCCGCTGGCAGTGTGTTTGCTTTGAATGACTGGAAGATCCCCAAGGATGCCGAGCTGGGTGTTTACCGTTTGCGTACCGAAGGTGAAAACCAGTACTTCAATTTTGGCGAGTTCCGCGTTGAACAGTTCAAGTTGCCTGTTTTGGGCGGCAGCATCAAGTTGGGTGATGGCCAGGATCGTCCTTATCTGGTTAGCCCCAAACAGATGCAGGCTGATTTGCAACTGCACTATCTGTCAGGTGGTCCTGCGGACTTCTTGCCAGTGCAGTTGTCGGCGGTGGTGCGTACCCAGTCGCCTTCATTTAGCGCGTATGACGACTATAGCTTTGCTCCTCCCCAGACGGTTGAACAATCTGACGCCTCGAACGCGCGCGTTTTTCTGAACAAGCAGCGCTTCCAGTTGGATGCTCAAGGAGGTTTGCGTGCCAAGCTGGATGATCTGCCTGTGGTGGATCGACCTTCCGAATTTCTGGTGGAAGCGACCTTTGCCGATCCTAACGGTGAAATTCAGACCCTGACCCAAACGGTGTCTGTATGGCCTGCCGATGTAGTGGCTGGTCTGCGTGCGGGTAGCTGGTTGGCCGCCGGTTCGTCCACCAAGCTTTCGGCCATTGCGGTGAGCCCGGACGGCAAGCCTCTGAAAAACGTGCCCGTGCGGATTGAAGCTGCCAATGTGCAGCGCTTCTCGATTCGCAAGCGCATGGTGGGTGGCTTTTATAGCTACGACAATCAGGAGCAGCGCGAAGACCTGGGCACGATCTGCGAGGGCCGCAGTGACGATCAAGGCCTGGTGCAGTGTGATGTGAAACTGGACAAGGGTGGTCAGGTCGAGCTGCGTGCGATTGCGCGTGATGGCGAAGGCCGTGAGTCGGTCTCCGCCAGCAGTGTTTGGGTCAGCGGTTCGGGCGATATGTGGTTTGGTGGTCAGAACGATGACCGTATCGACGTGATTCCTGCGAAAAAGACCTGGGCTCCTGGCGAGACAGCCGAGTTTCAGGTGCGCATGCCTTTTCGCGAAGCCACGGCCCTGGTGTCAGTGGAGCGTGAAGGAGTCTTGCAGGCTCAAGTGGTTCAGTTGGAGGGCGATAGCCCGAACGTCAGTGTAGAGATCAAGCCTGAGTGGGGGCCGAACGTCTATGTGTCTGTGCTGGTGCTGCGTGGCCGACTGCGTGAAGTGCCTTGGTACTCCTTCTTTAGCTGGGGCTGGAGTCAGCCTTTGAACTGGTATAAGGCCTACTCGGAAGGCGGTGGCGAATTTGTGGCCCCGACCACTACCGTGGACTTGTCCAAGCCTAGCTATCGTTTTGGTTTGGCCAGCATTGAAGTCAGCAGCCAGCAAGATGCGCTGGATGTGAAAGTGACGACAGACCGCAGCCAGTACGCCATTCGCGAACAGGCCAAAGTTGATATTCAGGTTCTGAAGTCCGATGGCACACCGGCAGCCGGTGCGTCTGTGGCCTTGGCCGCGGTGGATCAGGCCCTGCTGGAACTGAGCCCGAACAATAGCTGGAACTTGCTTAACGCCATGCGCGCCTTGCGTGGCTACAACGTGCAGACCGCCACGGCGCAGGCTGAAATCGTCGGGCGTCGTCACTATGGTCGCAAGGCCGTAGCGGCCGGTGGTGGCGGTGGCAAAAGCCCCACTCGCGAGCTGCTGGATACCTTGCTGCTGTGGAACGGTAATGTGGAGCTGGACGCACAGGGTCGCGCAACGGTGACTGTCCCGCTGAAAGACTCCCTGACCCAGTACCGCATCGTGGCTGTGGCTGATCTGGCGGGTGATCGCTTTGGTAGCGGTTCGGCCCAGATTGTCACCACGCAAGACCTGCAAATCATTTCCGGTTTGCCAGCCATTGCCCGTGAAGGCGATGACTATCAGGCCCAGGTGACGCTGCGTAATAGCAGCCCACGTGCCATGACTGTGAAAGTGCAGGCGAAGTACCGTGGTAAAGGCTTGCCATCGGCAGAGTTGCCTGAGCAAACCGTTGAGCTGGCTTCCGGTTCGGCCAAAGTGCTTGTTTGGCCTATGTCGGTTCCACTGTCCAGTGGATCGGCCGATTCGCACCAAATGGAGTGGACGGTTGATGCACAGGAAGTTCAGCAGTCCGGTGTCACGGGCAAAGCAGCCAAAGACAGCCTGACGATTAAGCAGGAGGTCTTTACTGCCACCCCCATCACCGTTCAGCAGGGAACACTGGTTGCTGTGGGTATTGATGCCCCCCTGAACATGTCGGTGCAGGCACCGGCTGGTGCCTTGAAGAACGAGCAAGGGGTGGTTCAAGGAGGGCTGCAGATGCTGTTCCGCTCTTCTTTGGGCGGCGGTATGGAAGGGGTGCGTGCCTGGTTTGAACGCTATCCTTACAGTTGCTTTGAGCAGCAAGCCTCGCGCTTCATGGGCCTGCGTTCCGAACAGGCTTGGGCTGGTCTGATGCAGCGCATGCCTTCGTATATGGACCAGAATGGTTTGCTGCGTTACTTCCCAAGCAACTACGGTTGGGGCAGTCGTGTGCTGACCAGCTACATCCTGGATATCAGCTATATTGCTGAATCCATTGGCCTGAACTTCTCCATTCCGGATGGCTTGCGCAACGAGATGCTGCAGGGCCTGGAGAACGTGGTCAATGGTCGAATCCCGACTATGCAAACGGTGTCTCGTCAAGAGCGTGATATCGAGGTAATTCGTGCTGCGGCTGTGTTGGCCAAGTACGACCGCGCTCGCGTCAATATGCTGGATTCGGTGGAGCTGAACCTGCAAAGCTGGCCAACCGAAATTCTGCTGGCCTGGGTTGATCTGACTCAGCGTTTGCCAGGCATCAAAAAAGCCGAGCAGACGCGTAAAGAAGCCATGGGTCTGATTCAGGCACGCCTGATCAGTCGTGGTACCCGTCTGGTCTTTGGTGAGGATGCGCTTAACGGCAGCCCATGGGCCATGACCAGCCGTGTGACCAACCAGGCTCGCCTGATGTTGCTGGCCAATCAGATGCCGGACTGGACCGAGGATATGCCTCGCCTGGCTCAAGGTCTGTTGGCAGAACAGCAACGGGGTGCATGGCGCATGACCACTGAAAACCTTCTGGGTAGCTTGGCCATTGAGCAGTTCAGCCGCCATCATGAACAGCAACCTAGCGGCCAGTCCATGGTGATTCTGGGCTCGGAAACGGCCCAAGTGGTGGACTGGGACATGCTCAAGCCTGACGGCCAGGGTGTGCGTTCCGCCAAGATTGACGTGCCTTGGCGGGGTGATCAGGTCGATAACCTGAGCGTTGAGCAAATGGGCGAAGGCAAGGCCTGGATCGACGTCCGTTCCCTGGCGGCGGTGCCTGTGACCAAACCTATCTCTGCTGGCTTGAGCCTGGAGCGTCATATTGAGGCTGTGGAGCAGGCCAAGCCTGGCGTGTGGAGTCGTGGCGACATCATGCGCGTGAAGATCAAGGTCAAGGCCCAAGGTCAGGCAAGCTGGGTCGTTGTGTCTGATCCAGTTCCTGCCGGAGCCACGATCTTGGGCAGTGGCCTGGGTCGCGACTCTGCCATGGCAACAGCCGGTGAAGAACAATCCGGCCAGTGGCCCAGCTTCGTCGAGCGTCGCTTTGATGGTTACCGTGCTTACTACGAGCGCTTTGAAGAAGGCACGACCGAGGTCAGCTATACGGTGCGTTTGAACACTGTGGGCCAGTTTGTGTTGCCAGCCAGTCGTGCTGAGGCCCTGTACGAGCCTGATGTATTTGCCGTCTGGCCTAACGAGCAAGTTCTGGAAGTTGTGGATGCACCCGTCAAGTAAAGCAGGACTGCTGGTGCTGGGACTGGCCCTGTGGGCCAGTCCTGGGCAGGCTACCCCCAGCTACGAGGACGTTCGGCAAGCGTACCGCTCTTCCGATGTACAGGTTCTGGATCGCCAGGGCCAGCTTATCCAACGAGTCCGTCTGGACTTTCATCAACGACGCGGCGACTGGGTCGCGCTGGAGCAAATTTCTCCGGCTTTGCAAATGGCGGTCCTGATGTCTGAGGATCGCCGTTTTGAGTCTCATGGTGGGGTGGATTGGTTATCCGTCGGCTCTGCGGCCTGGGATGGTCTGTTTGCCGGACGGAGTCGCGGTGCCTCGACCATTACCATGCAGCTAGCCGGTCTGATGGACCAGGATCTGCTTGGTGGTCGTGGTGGGCGCTCGGTCTGGCAAAAGCTGGATCAGGTGGTGGCGGCCCAATCGTTGGAAGATACCTGGAGCAAACCCGAAATTTTGGAAACCTATCTGAATCAGGTGGCTTTCCGGGGTGAGCTGATCGGGGTGGATGCGATGGCGCGCACCCTGTTTCAAAAGCAGGCCGCAGCATTGGACGTGCGTGAGTCGGCCATTGCCGCTGTGTTGTTGCGCGGCCCGAATGCCTCGGCCTTGACGGTTGAACGCCGGGCGTGTTTGACCTTGCAGGAAATGGGGCGCGCCGAGCAATGTCGAGCGTTGAGTAATCTGGTGCCGGTGGCTTTGCGCCGGGCCGGACAAGCCCCCTTGGGGCAGGCTCAACGGGCGCCGCATTTTGCCCGTTGGGTCTTGGATCAGAATCCCCAAATCAAAGCGGGTGACAGTGTCCACACAAGCTTGGACACGCGATTGCAAATGCAGGTGCAGGCCAGTATGCGGCGACACTTGCTCGATCTCAGTACCGCGCGTGTGCAGGATGCTGCCGTTGTGGTGCTGGACAATCACAGCGGGCAGGTTCTGGCCTACGTCGGTTCCAGTGGTGACCTGTCCGAGGCGGCCGAGGTGGATCATGCTCGCGCTTTGCGGCAGGCCGGCTCTACGCTCAAGCCTTTTCTGTATGAGATGGCGATTGAAAAGCGACTGTTGACAGCGGCGTCTTTGCTGGAGGATTCCCCGCTGAATTTGTCCACCGGTAATGGCCTGTATATCCCGCAAAACTATGACAAGCAGTTTGTGGGTTGGGTCAGTGCGCGTAATGCCCTGGCCTCTTCGTTGAATATCCCCGCTGTGCGGGTGTTGACCATGCTGGGGCCTGCCAATCTGGTGGATCGCTTGCGTGCGTTAGGCATGAATCTGCGCCAGGATGGTGATTTCTATGGGTATAGCTTGGCTTTGGGCAGTGCGGATGTCAGCTTGTTGGAGTTGACCAATGCCTACCGTGCTCTGGCCAATTTAGGCCAGACTCAAGCCGTGCAAACACGTATGGACCAGCAAAGCGCTGTCTTTCATCCTGTGATGGATGCAGGCGCTAGCTGGATTGTGGGCGACATATTGTCGGACCGTCAGGCGCGGGTGCTGACCTTTGGTTTGGACAGTGCCTTGAGTACACCGTTTTGGAGTGCGGTTAAAACCGGAACCAGTAAAGATATGCGTGATAACTGGGCCCTGGGGTGGACAGAGCACTTTACCGTCGGTGTTTGGGTGGGAAATAGTGCCGGTCAAAGTATGCAAGATGTATCAGGCGTTAGCGGTGCGGCACCGATCTGGCACGAGGTGATTTCGATCCTGCAGCAGCGTCGCCCCGGCCGCCAAACGGCTATGCCTGCTCAGGTGCAGAGGCGGCAGATTGAGTTTTTGCCTGCCATGGAACCTAGCCGTGAGGAATTTTTTGTCGAAGGCACGCAGACTGATCGCGTGGTGTTAAGTGATGTGGAACAGGCCTATGCTGGCCCGGCCCGTATTCGCGAACCAGTCAATGGCACTATTTTCGCGCTGGATCCGGATATTCCACCACAAAACCAGCAACTGCGATTGCTGGCCCAAGGACAGATTACCGAGCCCTTGGTGTGGTGGGTGCAGGGAGTAGAAGCGGGGAAGGGGGCACAGTTGCGAATTCCGCTGGTGCCTGGAACGCTGCGAATTGAATTGAAAACGGAACACGGTCGCTTAATGGATGAAGTCAGCGTACAAATTAGAGGTGCACAAATGACAAGCTTTAACAAAGATTAACCGCTTGCACTTTTACATGGCTGATACACTGCTATCCTTATTGATTCTTCGTAAAGAGAGAGGGAAACTTCATTATGATGACTTTACGCGCGCTCGCTCGAATTTTGGCTCCTGTTGGCTTGGTCGCACTGGCCGCTTGTCAGACCGTTCAAGAAAAACCGAGCGATACCGCTGGTGCTTCCAGCACCGCAACGCAAACAACTCCCTCCACGCCAGCAACTGGCGCTCAGCAGCCTCAAGCACAGGCAGGTGCCCAGCAGCAAGCCGCACCGGTACAGATTTTCCTGGCTGACACGCAGGAGCAAGCGGGTTGGGCTCGCGTCGATGTCCAGCCCAATGGTGTTCTATTTGTGAATCCGCGTGCCGTGGTGGTGCGTCAGGATCTGGTTGGCGTACAGGCCGGTACTAACGACAGCAAGGAAGGCTTGTTGGCGTTGGATTTAACGCCAGAGGCGGCTCAACGTTTGCTGCAAGTGACCACTCAGTTCCCCAAAAAGCGCTTGGCGTTGGTCGTGGGTGACACGATGTTGGCTGCTCCCGCTTACGGTTCGCCCGTTAAAGATGGCCGTCTGATTTTCATGGTGGGCACCGAAGCTAACGCCTTGGCTGCTGCGCGTGCCATTGCCGGTCAAGAAGCGACACAAACCAACGGCAAGAAGTAAGCCCTGCTTACGACCTTAACGCCACCCTGGTCTTGGGTTCATCCATGCCTGGCTTGTTGAAAAATGCGGTGGGTGTCCACACCCACCCCTCTTGTTAAAAACAGGAAAGTCGGTATGGTGACCCCGCCCAGCAGTTTTACTTTTTATATCCTTTCTTTTCGGGTTCTGATCAGCCTTCATGGGGCCGCGCTCTTATTCATCATGTTGATGGGCACTGGAGCGATCGGATCCGTTTTTGTCCCCGCTTTTTTACGTCTGCCCCTGTTCGTCTTTCTGATGGGGCTGGTCTCGGCGTTTCTGGCCTTGTGCTGGAGCCATTGGACCCTGGCGTGGCACAGCTCCAAAGCAGGGCGTCGCTGGGCCTGGATTCCCGGTTTCTGTTCGGCCTTCTTTCTGGCCTTGAGCCTGGCGCTTTTTGTGATCGGCGTCTGGGGCACCTTGGGCCTGGCTGATTTTGCCTACCAGCATAGCGAGTGGCTTACCTCCGGTCAGTAAGATTACAAGGGCCTCATGGCGCCCAATGATGATCAGGCCACACCTTCTACCACGCCGTATCGGCAGCATCCCTAATTGTTGTCTTGCTTTGCTCCGTGCGCGTAGCGAGTAGCGGCTCTGAGCGGCTGCGTAGATTGTCGTTGTATTTTCTGCAGTGGGTTCAATTCTTTCTCGCTTTTTGATCAATTGCGGTCTTAAAATATACGCATTGCGTATGTTTTAGAAGCGAGAGCTGATATGGCCGTCTCCCAACAAGTTTTTTTGCGTGATGCAATGCGTCGCCTGAACCTGACTCGTGACGTTTTTGCGGCACGTATTGGGGTCAAGCGCCGTGCATTGGATACCTGGCTGCTGCCTGAAGGCTCTTTGGAGTCGCGGGCCATGCCTGAAGTGGTGCAGCGTTTTGTCACGGAAATCGTGGAAAATGAAGCATTGCTGAGTAAATATGCGCAAAGCGCACAGTCCGGTCCCTTGCGTGATCGCATTGCCACCGGCGGCAAACATCAGCTCTTGTCCGTAGACCAGTTCACCCGTGAAACCGTGGAAGAGCTGTGCAGCCTGGCCGACATCATGCAGCCTATCGCCCGCCGTCAAAAAGTATCGCGCGTGCTGGAAGGTGCTGTGCTGGGTAACCTGTTTTTTGAAGCCTCCACCCGTACCCGCGTCAGCTTCGGCTCGGCCTTTTGCCGCCTGGGTGGTTCGGTATGTGACACCACCGGCTTTACCTTTTCCTCCATGGCCAAAGGCGAGTCCATTTACGACACCAGCCGCGTCATGAGCGGCTATGTGGATGCCATGGTGATCCGTCACCCTGAGCAAGGCTCGGTCGCGGAATTTGCACGTGCCACCAATATTCCTGTGGTGAACGGTGGTGATGGTGCGGGCGAACACCCCAGCCAGGCCTTGCTGGATCTGTACACCATCAGCACGGAGTTTTCGCGTCTGGGCAAGTTGCTGGATGGCGCACATATCGCTCTGGTAGGGGATCTGAAATATGGCCGTACCGTGCACTCCCTGATCAAGCTGCTGGGCATGTACCGTGGCCTGAAATTCACCCTGATTTCGCCCCCCGGCCTGGAAATGCCTGAACACATTGTGGAGCAGGTTGCCAAGCAAGGTAAGCATGTCATTGAACAGACCAGTTCCTTGGAAAAAGGTCTGCCCGGCGTGGATGTGATTTACGCCACGCGAGTGCAAAAAGAGCGTTTTGAAGAAGGGCAGGATGGCAGCTTTACGGCTGACTTCCAGGTTAACAAAGCCATTATCGACCGCTGCTGCGGCCCTGATGTGATTGTGATGCACCCACTGCCACGCGATAGCCGCGAAGGTGCCCATGATCTAAGTGTGGACCTGAACCACGACCCGCGCCTGGCTATCTTCCGTCAGGCTGACAACGGTATTCCCGTACGTATGGCGATCTTTGCTGTGCTGCTGGGTGTAGAGACGCTGGTGCAGCATTCCATGCGTGATGTGACCTGGGACCCGCCATCGCACGTCGGTCCTGATGATGCGGTTTTCCATGGCATGTATTAAATTGGGCAGGTGCTAGCGCTAATCACGCGCCAGCATTAAAAAAACCGGGGCTCTGATTCAGAGCCCCGGTTGTTTGTCTTTTATCACAGCGCTTTTAAAATCGGCTGGGTGAGCAGATTGATAGCGGTGACATGCCACGCTGAATCGTCGCTTGCAGGCGAAAATTCAGCCCAGAAAATCCATGTTTATTTGGATGTAGGCATGGCAAATTCCGCACCCTTGGAGATGCTCTCAGGCCAGCGTTGCATGATGGATTTCTGGCGTGTGTAAAAGCGCACGCCTTCTTCACCGTAGGCGTGCATGTCGCCAAACAGGCTCTTTTTCCAGCCACCAAAACCGTGCCAGGCCATAGGGACAGGAATTGGGACGTTGATACCGACCATACCCACGTGGATACGGCGGCCAAATTCACGGGCCACGTTCCCGTCACTGGTAAAGCAAGCGACACCGTTGCCGAACTGGTGCTTGTTGATCAGCTCAATGGCACTGGCCAGGTCCGGTACGCGTACGCAGCACAGCACAGGGCCAAAGATTTCATCCTGATAGACGCTCATGTCGGGAGTGACGTGATCGAATAATGTGCCGCCCATCCAGAAGCCGTCCTTGCAGCCTTCACCGGCTTTGGCACCGTCAAAGTTACGACCGTCTACCAGCAGTTTGGCGCCTTCTTGTACACCTTTGTCGATGCAGCTGCTGATACGCTCGCGTGCTTGCGCAGTCACGATGGGGCCCATTTCGGCGGCGGCGTTGGTGCCGTTCAGAATCTTCAGGCTGCGAGTGCGTTCTTCCAGCGCTGGCAAGATGCGCTCGGCAGAGTCACCCACCAGCACGGCTACCGAGATGGCCATGCAACGCTCGCCTGCCGAACCGTAGGCGGCACCGATCAGGGCGTCCACGGTCAGGTCGATGTCGGCGTCAGGCATGACGACCAGGTGGTTCTTGGCGCCACCCAGTGCCTGGACGCGCTTGCCGCCAATGGCGCCCATTTCATAAATACGGTTGGCAATCGGGGTGGAGCCCACAAAGGATACGGCTTGCACGTCCTGATGATTGACCAAGGCCTCAACCGCGTCTTTATCGCCTTGCACCACGTTGAACACACCATCGGGCAGGCCAGCCTGCTTCAGCAGCTCGGCAATAAACAGGCTGGGGCTGGGGTCGATAGGGCTGGGTTTGAGCACAAAGGTGTTGCCCGCAGCAATCGCTACAGGGAACATCCACATGGGCACCATGACCGGAAAGTTGAAAGGGGTGATACCCGCGACCACCCCCAGGGGCTGGCGCATGGTCCAGTTGTCGATATTGGTGCTGACCTGTTCGGTGAAATCGCCTTTGAGCAGTTGAGGAATGCCGCAAGCAAACTCCACAATTTCAATGCCGCGAGTGACTTCGCCCATTGCATCGGACAGAACCTTGCCATGCTCGGCCGTAATCATGGCGGCCAACTTTTCCTTGTTCTCGTTGAGCAAGGCCAAAAAATTGAACAGGACACGGGCGCGGCGAAGTGGTGGGGTGTCGGCCCAGGCGGGGAAAGCGGCCTGGGCACTGGCCACCGCAGCGTCAATATCTTGCTGGCTACCCAGTCTGACTTTGGCGCTAACCTGGCCGGTGGCCGGGTTGTATACCGGTTGAGTACGGGTACCGGCGCCAGCCTGCTGGCCACCTCCGATGTAGTGAGCAATTTCGGGGGTGTTTAACTCTGTCATGGTGATGCTCCTGCTGGGATGAATTAAAACAAGGGGCGGTAACCTGATTGGGCTGGGCTACCGCCAGCGTACCAGGTACCTAGTGAGACACAGCGGCAATACCAACTGCGGTTTCAGCGCGGACTTGCTGGGCGTCAAACCCATCACGGTCTTGGCTGGCGCGACGGCTGTTGTCCAGTTTTGATACAAAGTAGATCATGAAAAATGCCAAAGGCATGGAAATCAGGGTGGGGAAGTCATACGGGAATACTGCCTCGGAAAAGCCCAGAATGCGTACCCACACGGCTGGAGACAGAATCACCAGGCCCAGCGCCACGAGCAGGCCGCTCAAACCGCCATAGATAACGCCTCGGGTGGTGACACCGCGCCAGTACATGGACATCAGCAAGACCGGGAAGTTAGCCGAGGCGGCAATACTGAAGGCCAGGGCAACCAGGAAAGCCACGTTTTGGCCACGGAACAACAGGCCCAGAAAAATGGCGACGAACCCAATACCGATTGATGCCAGGCGGTTGACGCGCATGGCTTGCGATGGCGTGACGTCGTCACGGCGGATGACTTTGGCGTACAGATCGTGAGCGACCGCTGATGCTCCTGCCAAGGTCAGGCCACTGACCACGGCCAGAATCGTGGCAAAGGACACGGCGGCCAGCAAACCAAACAGCAGATTGCCGCCCAAGGCCGTTGCCAGGTGCATGATAGGCATGTTCGAGCCGCCCAACACCATGCCCCCAACCTTGCCATCCACATAGAACTCGGGGTGGTTGGGCAAGATGGCCATGGCAGCCAGACCCAGAAAGCAGATCACCACAAAGAACACGCCCATCAGCCCGGTTGCCACGAATACCGATTTACGGGCTGCGCGTGCATCAGGTACGGTGAAAAAACGCATCATGATGTGGGGCAGACCTGCAATGCCAAACACCAGGGAAACGGCCAGGGACAGACCCGAGAACGGATCGGCCATCAGCTTCCAGGGGCCCTTCATGGCTTGGCCTGCCTGATGATGATCGGCAGCAGCGCTGACCATGGCAGAAAAGTCAAAGTTGAAATACCACATGGCCAGGGCAGCCATCAAAAAGCCATTACCCATCATCAAAATCGCCTTGATGATCTGTACCCAGGTGGTTGCCACCATGCCGCCCACCACGACGTACACCATCATGAGCAAGCCCACGGCCACCACGGCATAGGTGTAGTCGATGCCAAACAGCAGTTGCACCAGTTGCCCTGCGCCGACCATTTGCACGATCAGGTAAAACAGCACTACCGTCAGCGAGCTGATCGCAGTAAAGATGCGCGTGCTGCGTTCATCCAGCCGGTATGAGACGATGTCGCTCAAGGTGTAGCGGCCCAGGTTGCGCAGGCGCTCGGCAATCAGAAACATGATGATCGGCCAGCCCATGAAGGCGCAAACCGCATACAGCAGCGAGTCAAAGCCGTTGGTAAAAGCCAGGGACGAAATGCCCAGCAAGGTTGCAGCGGACATGTAGTCGCCCACAATGGCCAGGCCATTTTGCGTGCCGGTAATGCCGCCTCCTGCCGTGTAAAAGTCCGAGCTGGAACGTGTGCGCGACGAGGCCCAGTAGGTAATGCCCAGGGTAACCAGGACAAAAGCCGCAAAGATCAGAATGGCTTGTGTATTCATGGGCGTACCTTTGCCAGTACTCGCTCGCACAGCGGGTCAAAGCGGGTGTTGGCGATATGGATATACACGCCGGTTAATAACCAGGACACAAAAATCAGTCCTATTCCGTACACCATGCCACTGTTGACAGCTCCTCCACTGCCCAGCTCATGGGTTAGAACGCCGGGCCAAAAAATGGCCGTTACGATGAGCAGGCCCGTCAGCCCCAGGCAGAGGCCGGCGCAGGCAAATGCCAGACGCCGACGCTGCGACTTGAGTTGCTCATATTCCTGTAGTCCGGCTAGTTTCCGGCTTAACTCTTGATGCGACAGCATGGTTTTGTCTCCGTATTGTTGTGATTACTGCCCATGTTCGCCTGGCCGATGTTATTTGGTCGGCTTCACTTTATGAGCTTTCTTATTAACAAACTCCCCCAAGCGGTCCTGCACATCTCGCCCGGTTTGTACTACGGCTGCCATCAAGCCCTCGGCAAAGAGGCCATCGGTGGCAGACATATCGGCAATGCGGCTGATCGAGCTGACAATGGCGTAGTTCGACAAGATGGCATTGCCTGCAATGCGCTGGGCCAGTTCCAGGCTCAGCTCATAAGCAGTTTTAGGGTTGGCTTCGTTATTGCATACGTAATGCGCCAAGCCCAATCGTTCTCCCTCCACGGCATCAAGTACGCGGCCTGTCAGCATCAGTTCGATCATGCGGTTGGGGGAGATGATTTTGGCGGTACGCACGGTAGCGCCACCACCGGTAAAGATGCCGCGTGTGCCTTCAGGCAGGGCAAAAAAGGTGCTGCTGTCTGCGACACGAATGTGCGCCGCACTGGCCAGTTCCAGACCACCGCCCACGACGGCGCCCTGCAAGCAGGCGATGACGGGGATGCCACCATGTTCGATCTTGTCGAACGCACGGTGCCAGCTTTGGCAAACGCGCAAAAAATCCACCGCGCCGCGTTCTTTGTCGTGGTGTTCTTTCAGGTCCAGGCCCGCGCAGAAATGGTCGCCTTCTGCCTTCATCAGAATGACCCGGATGTGCTCGGGAATATTGGAGAAGTACGCATCAATTTCAGCAATGGCATCTTCATCCAGGGCGTTGCGCTTGTGCGCCTTGTTCAGCGTGACAATTCCGATGTTGTCCAACTCGGTGGTCAGCAGGAAAGGGGCGGCCATAAAAAACTCCTTGTGTTACGTAATCGCGAGGGCGGCAGTGCAAGTCAGCTGGGATTGGTTTGATCGGCCAGCATTTTTCGCAGTGCCATTTTTTGGATCTTGCCAGTTGCCGTCATGGGCATCTGGTCGATGAAAATTACTTTGTCGGGTACCGACCAGCGGGTGACACGATCCTGATAGCGTCGCAGCATCTGGGTCTCGTCCAGATCAGCCCCTTCGCGTGGCACCACGAACAGCACAGGGCGTTCCCCCCACTTGTCGTCCGCTTGGGCGATGCAGGCTGCCAGCTCGACCAAAGGTTCCTCCATGGCGATGTTCTCGATCTCGATCGAGGAAATCCATTCGCCACCGGACTTGATCACATCTTTACTGCGGTCGGTAATGTAGACGTAGCCATCGGCGTCGATGGCGCCTACGTCACCGGTGCGAAACCAGCCGTTTTCACTGGCCAGATCAGGTTTGCCGTAATAGCGGTCCATGATCCAGTTGCCCTGGATCAGCAGGTGGCCGCTGCTCTTGCCATCGCGTGGCAAGGTATTGCCTTGGTCGTCGACGGTTTTCAGGCGCACGCCGAACAGGGCTCGGCCTTGCGAGGCCAGCACGTGTTGTTTCTGCGCTTCGGGCAGATTGCTGTGCTTGGGGAGCAATTGGCATACCGTGCCCAGCGGCGAGGTTTCCGTCATCCCCCAGGCGTGGCGAACGGTAATGCCGTAGCTGGCCCAGGTGGCAATCATATTGGGGGGACAAGCCGAGCCGCCAATCAGAATGCGGCTCAAGGTGCTGAACGGTTTGTCAGTCGCTTTGGCGTAGTCCAGCACGGTTTTCCAGATGGTGGGTACACCCGCAGACAGAGTGACACCCGCCTGTTCACATAAGGAATAAATACGTTCGCCTTGCAGGTTCGCACCGGGAAGCACCAGCTTGGCGCCGGACAGCAAGCCTGAATACGGCAGGCCCCAGGCGTTGACATGAAACATGGGCACCAAAGGCATGATGGTATCGCTGCTGGCAATGCTCAGGGCATTGGGGTGGGATGAGGCGTAGGCATGCAAGAGCGTGGAGCGGTGGGTATACAGCACGCCTTTGGGCTCGCCCGTGGTCCCGGAGGTGTAGCACAGGCCGCTGGCTGTGTTCTCGTCAAACACGGGCCATGTAAAGCCGGTGGTGTCATTGCCCAGCCAGCTTTCGTATTCGTCAGCCAACGGGCCGTGGGCCTGGCTGCCCATGCGCACCCACTGCGTGACGGTGGGGCATTGGCCGCGCAGATAGTTGACCATTTCTTCGAAATGTTCGTCGTAGAACATCACCGTGTCTTGGGCATCATTGATGATGAAGGCAATTTGCTCGTATGTCAGACGGGGATTGACGGTGTGACAGATCAGACCGATGCCCGAGGTGGCGTAGTAAATTTCCAGGTGGCGGTAGGTATTCCATGCCAAAGTCGCCACGCGCTCGCCGAGCTGCAGACCTGCACGGTGCAGTCCCAGGGCTAGATCCTGAACTCGGTGGGCAAATTCAAGATAGCGGTAGCGATGTAGCTCGCCATTATCCAAAGCGGTAACAATTTCCTGCTCAGGGTTATTCTCTAGGGCGTGGGTGAGAATTGAACTGATGAGCAAGGGCATGTGCATCATATTTCCAGTGCCTAACATGGTGATGTCTCCTTGTATTATGTGTGTCAGCATAGGATGGTTTAGCACCTTACCCAATAGCGAATACTGACGCCGAGTATGCAAAAAGTGACAATCTTAGAGGGGATGACAAAATGAATGGTGCACCCGGCGCGCTTCCCGTGCCTGTCGATGCCGCACGTACCGCCACGGTGGCGCTGGATCTGGTGCAAGACTGGTTTCACAGCCTGCGCACCAGTTATTCGGAGGAGGTTCTGGATCAGTGCTTGAAGCAGGCGGGCATTGTGAAGGGCTTTATTGATCGGCCCGGTGCCCGGCTGACGCGGGATCAGTTAGTGCGCTTGTATCAGGAAAGCGCCAAGAAAACAGGTGATGAAATGATGGGTTTTTGGACACGTCCGATTCGTTCAGGGGCCTTGAAGTACATTGTGCGCACCGTGCGAGATGCGCCTTCCATCAATGTGGCCTTGTATCGTTTTACCCAGTTTTGGAATCTGCTGCTGGACGATTTCAGCTTGAACCTGATCCGCACTGACAAGGAGTTAGGCATCGAATTGGTGCCGCGTTATTCCACGGCCGTTGTACATCGCTTCGGTCATGCGCTCATGTTGAAATTCACGCACGGCATTGTCTCCTGGCTGGTGGGACGTGAAGTGCCGGTGCAACAGGTTGCGTTTGCATTTGCTCGACCGGCCTTTGCGGCGGACTATTCTGTATTGTTTCCTGCTTCAGTCTGTTTTGATGTGCCCTGTTCGCATATTTTGTTTCAGGTGGAGTTGGGGCAGGTGCGCCCGCAACGGACGCAGGTCGAGGCACGGGCCTTTTTGGAACGCGCCCCGCGTGACTGGATTTTTACCTCCTATCGCGAACACGCCTTACGCCTGAAGGTACGGGAAATTCTGCATGCCGACTTGGGTCATACCCTAGAGGATGTGTCGGGAAAACTGCATATGTCCGCACGCACCTTGATCCGCAGGCTGCAAGAAGAAGGCCTGTCGTTTCAGGGGATCAAGGATGAATTGCGCCGAGACTTGGCAATTTTCAAATTGCTGCGCAAAGATATGTCGCTGGCTGAAATTGCTTATGCATTGAAATTCAGTTCGCCAGCGACTTTTCACCGGGCCTTTCGCCATTGGACGGGAATGACGCCTGGTGTGTATCGCGCCGCCCAACAGGAACTGACCTGAAGGGCGGTTCAGCTAGGCTATGTGGACGGGCTTTACTTGCGTTCGCCGCCCAGCACTTCGACCAGATCGCTGATCATCTTGGCCAGCTCGGAGGTCATCAAGGTCATGTCGGCATCAAAAATTTCGTCATCGTTGACGGCCGTCACGTCTTGTTTTTCAGTCAGGATATCCAGCGGGGCCACGCGTTTGACGTCCAGCGCGTCGGTCAGCACAAAGCTGATGCGATCCGCCCAGGTCATGGCCAAACGGGTGCACTGCTTGCCAGCCTCCACGTGCTTGCGGACTTCGGCTATATCCGCGCTTTGCTTGACGTAGCGCACGGCAGCACCGCTGTCGCCAGTAGAGCGCAACTCGGTGTCCTGGTCCACGGTGAAGTTGGCCAGTTGTTCTTCATCCACCAGCCAGGAGGTCATGGCTGCAGCGGGCGATTGCTCGGTGTACAGGGGCTGCACGGGGAAGGGCTCTATGCTCTTGGCCAGCAGGCCCAGCACTTCGTCGCTCTTGGCGGTGGCAGCGGCATCGATAGCCAGCCAGTGGTTGCGGGTGTCGATCCACACACGGGTGTCGCGTGAGACGGCGAAGGCGCGAGGCATCAAGTCCACAATGACTTGTTCCTTGATTTCCTTCATTTGCTTTCGGCCGGGTTTGTAGCCTTGTTGCTCTTCGATATCACGAGCCTTTTCACGAGCGACTTGATTGATCACGGTGGTGGGCAGCAGCTTCTTTTCGGCACGCAAAGCGATCAGGTACTGGCCGTTGACTTCATGTACCAGGGCATTGTTCTCGCGGGGGCTGACCCAGCCCAGGCTCAACGGCTCCTGGCTGGAGCCAGGGGTGAAGCTGTGTTTGGACAGAGCTTCTTCCAGCTCTTGGGCGGAACATACCCAGTCGGGGGAGAGACGATAGATGCGTAGATTCTTAAACCACATGGATACGAAGATAATTAAACAGATAAAGGAAGCGGGCACCATGCCCGAGGCAATGTTCGATTGTACGCGCAGATCTTCTTGTGTCGCCCGGCCATTTACGGACCCTTGCATTTGCCTGAGAGGGGGCGCGCAATGGCAGGCGAAAAGCGTTCGGATGCAAGGCGTTGCTAACGATTGATGTCGTTGTGGCGGGTTTCCCGCACAAAGGGAGCGCCAATTGCAACGGTGACCAGACAGATCAAGATCGGATACCACAAACCATCATATATATTGCCGGTGACGGCAATGATGGCAAAGGACAGGGTGGGTAAAAATCCCCCGAACCAGCCGTTGCCGATGTGATAGGGCAGGCTCATGGACGTGTAGCGGATGCGAATCGGGAACATTTCCACCAGCATGGCCGCGATAGGGCCATAGACCGCCGTGACCAAACCCACCAGGTACGTCAGCAGGAGCACCAGCATGACTTTATTGGTCTGGGCCGGATCAGCACCGTTCGGGTAGCCATACTGGCGCATGGTCTGGGTCAGTTCATTTTTTAGTTCTTGCGAGTGGCGAGCAAAATCGGCTCGGCTCAGATCCCCGCCTTCAAAGCCGTCAATAACATGGTCGCCAATACGCACCTGGGCCACCTGGCCGGGTGAGCCTGTGACGTTGTTGTAGCTGACAGCGTGGCTGGCCATATAGGACTTCACGATATCGCAAGAGCTGGTGAAGGTATGGCTGCCCACCGGATTGAATTGGAAAGAACAACTGGCCGGGTCGGTGATGACAGTCACGGGGGCGTTGCGTTGCGCCTGGACCAAAGCGGGATTGGCAAAATAGGCCAGGCCCTGGAAGGCCGGGTAATAGGTCAGGGCAGCGAGCAAGCAGCCCGTCAGGATGATGGGTTTGCGCCCGATTTGATCTGAGAGCCAGCCAAAAAAGATAAACAGCGGAGTGGCCAGTAACAGAGAAATCACCATCAAGGTTTGCGCCAGGGTGGGGTGCAAACCCAGCATGTGGGTGATGAAAAACAAGGCGTAAAACTGCCCCGTGTACCACACCACGCCTTGGCCTGCGGTCAGCCCAAACAAGGCCAGCAAGGCAATACGCAGATTCGCCCAACGGCCAAAAGACTCGGTAATAGGCGAGGTCGAGAGCGTGCCTTCTTCCTTGATGTGCTGAAAGGCCGGGGACTCTTTTAGATTCATCCGTATCCACACGGAGATGGCCAGCAACAGAACGGAAATCAGAAATGGAATGCGCCAGCCCCACACGACAAAGGCGTCTTCGCCGACCAGGCTGCGTATGCCCATGATGACCAGCAGGGACAGCAGCAAACCGACTGACGCGGTGGTCTGAATCCAGCTAGTGTAAAAGCCGCGTCGGTGCTGGGGTGCGTATTCAGCCACATAGGTGGCGGCACCGCCATATTCGCCGCCCATGGCCAGTCCCTGCAACAGGCGCAGAACGATCAGCATGATGGGGGCGGCAATTCCGATGGCCTCATAGCTGGGCAGCACACCCACCAGAAAGGTGGACAGACCCATGAGCAAGATGGTGATCAGAAAGGTGTACTTACGGCCCACACGGTCGCCGATTCGACCAAAGAGCAGGGCGCCAAAAGGGCGCACTGCAAAACCGGCGGCAAAGGCCAGTAAGGCGAAGATGAAGCCGGCCGTCGGGTTCACGGCGGAAAAGAAGTGTTGCGCCAGAATGGCGGCCATGGAGCCGTAGAGGTAAAAGTCGTACCACTCGAACATGGTGCCCAGGGCGGAGGCAAAAATAACTTTGCGGCCTTGGCTATCCAGTTTGTTCTTGGTTTTTGGAAGGGCAGCACTGGTGATTGTCTGGGGCATGGGTTCAGGCTCTCCAAGGCAAAGACAGTGGGAAACTGACTCGCAAGCGCAGGCCACTTTCCTGGCCCCCAGTCAGTGGCATAAAGTCGATAGAGGCGCCGTGAATCTCGGCGATTTCCCGCACAATGGCCAGCCCCAGACCACTACCGTCCGCCTGGTTGCCCATGATGCGATAAAAACGATCAAAAATCCGTGCTTGATGTTCAGTGGGAATGCCGGGTCCGTTGTCCTCAATTTCCAGCCACGCTTTGCCTGGGGCCTGGCCGGTACGCATGGTGACCCACCCGCCCTTCGGGGTGTAGATCAGGGCGTTGTCCAGCAGATTGTTGATCAGTTCATCGAGCAGGACCGGATCGGCTTGCAAAAGGATGGCTTTGGTATGGTTTTCAAGGCCCAGGTCCAGTCCAAGCTCTAGGGCATCGGGTACACGTTGGCCTACGTGCAATTCGGTTAGCGTATTCAGGTCCAGGGTTTGCTGGGTGGAGGCGTACAGGGTGTCACTGCTCTCGGCGCGGGCCAAGGCCAGCATTTGGGTAACCAGACGCGTGGCGCGGTCGGTGCCGCGTACCAGTTGTTGCAGGCTGGCTTCGGTCTGCTTTGGGTCACGTTCGCGCAAGGCCAGTTCGGCCTGGGTGCGTATCCCGGCAAGCGGAGTTTTCAGTTGATGAGCAGCATTGGCGACAAACTGGCGTTGAGTTGCTGAAAACTGTGCTTGCTGGGCCAGTAGCCCATTCATGGCATCAATCAGTGGCACGATTTCGGCAGGCGCTTGTTCCTGATCCACGGGTGACAAATCGCCCGGCGCACGGGCGCGCAAGCGCGCTTGCAGCAGGTTCAGCGGCTCCAGGCCATGAGTGAGTCCCAGGCCCGCCAGCATGGCTGCCAGCGGCACCAGAATAAATTGCGGTGTCAGCATCCCGATCAGAATTTCTCTGTGTAGAACCGCTCTATGTTCATTGGTTTCGGCGGCAACCGCCAGAAAGGGCGTGTTGTTCTTGTCCTTGCCGCCCCAGACATAGGCCAGTCGCAGACTTTGATCGTTCAGAGTGACGTCTCGGTAGCGCAGCAAGTCGGTGTCGTAGCTCCAGCTATCGGGAACCGGCAAACTGGCATTCCCAGCGAGCGGCTGGCCATTGGCATCGCGGATTTGCCATAACGTGGGTGTCGGGCTTTCCTGCCGCAAAATCGTCTGCGCGCCATGTGACAAATGAATGGCTTGGCTCAGGTCCTGACGGCTGATTTCTACTCGCAGCAAGTCCAGGTGATCGCGCAAGGTGCGGTCATAGGGTGAGTTGGCAATGTGCTGGGCGATGAAATAAGTAATGACAATGCCCACTGTCCACAGCAAGAACAAAGGCCCGAAAATCCAGATCATGATCTTGTGGATGAGCGGGCGCGGAGCCACGCGCTTGTCTTTTGCGCGTGCGTCGGTATTTTTTGGGGGCGGGCTGGCGTGCTGCATGGACGATCCCTTAGGCTGGAGCGTCTTCTCGCAGTTTTTCTGGTTCCAGACAGTATCCCAAACCCCGCACAGTCAGGATGCGTACACCACTAGGCTCCAACTTCTTGCGCAGGCGGTGGATGTAGACCTCGATGGCATTCGGGGTGACTTCCTCGCCCCACTCGCAGAGCAGGTCCACAAACTGGTTCTTGCTGATCATGCGACCGCTGCGCGACAGGAAAATCTCCAGCAAACTGGTTTCGCGTGCCGACAGCTCCAAAGGCTGATTATCTATATAAGCCATGCGCCCTTTCAGATCGAAGCTCAGCCGCTTGTGATGCAGCAAAGCGCTGCTGGTGCCCGTGCTGCGACGCGTCAAGGCACGTACACGGGCTTCGAGCTCGGTCAGGGCAAAGGGTTTGGACATATAGTCGTCCGCGCCCAGGTCCAGACCGCGTACGCGCTGTTCTACGGTGTCGCTGGCGGTCAGAATCAGAACGGGCAAGGTGTCCTGGCGCTGGCGGATTGACTGCAGCACCGACAGGCCGTTTTTTTTGGGCAGATCCAGATCCAGGATCAGAAGGTCGAAGCTTTGCAGCTGCAAGGCGGAGTCTGCGCTATCGCCATCGTGCACGACATCGACCGCATAGCCTTCGTAGCGTAAGGAACGAGAAAGTCCATCCGCGAGAATACTGTCGTCTTCGGCTATGAGTATGCGCATGACCCTACACAAACAAATGATTGAATGGCTGTTCGGCATTGTTGCATAAGCTCGACAGGCCGGTCAGTAGGGGATAACGATGGCGCTTGGTGAATATATTTGAATATCTGTGTATATATACAGTATAATTTGATGCAATAATTAGGTTTGATTTTTAATTGCCGTGCCCGTCCGTTGGGGCGCCATTCCACAGTCAAGGATTTTTCATGGACGATAAAAACAGTAAAGCAGTGGCCTCGGAACGTTCCAAAGCGCTGGCCGCCGCTCTGTCGCAAATCGAAAAGCAGTTCGGCAAGGGCTCGATCATGCGTTATGGCGACGACAACGTCGAGCATGACATCCAGGTGGTCTCTACGGGTTCGCTGGGTCTGGACATTGCTTTGGGCGTCGGTGGCCTGCCACGCGGTCGAGTTATTGAGATTTACGGCCCGGAATCCTCGGGTAAAACCACGTTGACTCTGCAAGTCATTGCAGAAATGCAAAAACTTAAAGGCACGTGTGCCTTTATTGATGCCGAGCACGCGCTGGATGTGCAGTACGCACAAAAGCTGGGCGTGAACCTGGGCGATCTGCTGATCTCTCAGCCCGATACCGGCGAACAGGCCCTGGAGATTACTGAAGCCCTGGTGCGTTCGGGTTCGGTTGACCTGATTGTTATTGACTCAGTGGCGGCCCTGACTCCCAAGGCTGAAATCGAAGGCGATATGGGCGACTCCCTGCCCGGTCTGCAAGCCCGCCTGATGAGCCAGGCCTTGCGTAAATTGACGGCAACCATCAAGCGCGCCAATTGTATGGTGATCTTCATTAACCAGATTCGTATGAAGATTGGTGTCATGTTCGGCAACCCTGAAACCACCACGGGTGGTAACGCACTGAAGTTTTATTCTTCCGTGCGTCTGGACATTCGCCGTATCGGTTCCATTAAACGTGGCGACGAAATGGTGGGTAACGAAACCCGAGTCAAAGTGGTCAAGAACAAAGTTGCACCGCCTTTCAAGCAAACCGAATTTGACATCATGTACGGCAGCGGTATTTCTCGTGAAGGCGAGATTATCGATCTGGGTGTGCAAACGGGCGTGGTCGATAAGGCGGGCGCTTGGTACAGCTACGATGGCAACCGGATTGGCCAAGGTAAGGACAATGTGCGTGAATTCCTGAAAGAGCGCCCCGAACTGGCCCGTGAAATTGAAAATAAAGTGCGTGAAAAATTGGGCGTTGTCTTGATGGGCGCCGCAACCAGCCGCCCAGTTACGGCCCCTGTGGTTGATCCGGCCCAGGGAGAAGTCTGATTTTCCCCCCAGAGTTCGATGATGAACCCTTTGAGACAGACCCGGAAGAAATCCGGGAACGTAAACAAGCTCAAAGGGAGCGCATTGCTGCGCTTTCTGCCCGACCCACACGGGCGGGCAGAAATGTAGAAAATCGTTCGGGTGATACTGCGCCGGCTACGGAAAATAAAGCCTCGTCCAAACGGCCGGGGCTGTCTCTTAAAGCCAGAGCCTTGAATTTTTTATCCCGACGCGAATACTCGCGCCTGGAATTGGGCCGCCGACTGGCCCCTCATGCAGAAAGTGCTGAAGAAGTGGAAGCCTTGCTCGACGCCTTGGTCGAGCAGAAATGGCTGTCCAACGAGCGCTTTGCGCATAGTGTCGTGAACCGCCGTGCCTCGCGTGTGGGCACCCGGGTCATTCTGCAAGAACTGCGCCAGCATGGCGTGGATGTAGAGCAGACCGAGATCATCAAAGAAGAATTGATGGCGACCGAGCTGGAACGGGCCAAGCAAGTGTGGGGCAAGAAATTCAGTGCGCCACCAGATGATCCTCGCAGTTACGCCAAACAATATCGCTTCATGGCCAGCCGCGGCTTCTCGGGTCGTATCTTGCAGCAAATATTGGGTGACTGGGAAGACGATCCAGCTTGAATGCGCCCCTTCATCGGGAATGCTTTGCGGCACCTCTAGGCTGTATGCTGCGGCCATAAAAAACGTACGTTGCCCAAGTGTGGAGTACGCCCGCTAATACGTCCCCTTTATCTATATAGCGGTTCAGGTGTTTTGCTATGCCACCGTTAAATAGTTCAAGGTTGCGCGGCCACAATGCCTTGTAGGCTTTTGAAGCAGGTCTCGCGTGCTTGCGCCAAAAAGGCCTGTACATAATCCGCCTGTAAGTCCTCGCTGCGCACTGCGGCGTAAAGCGTACGCCAGATACCGTGCTCGCCCAAACGGCAGGTACGAATCGAAGCCGGGTTCAGAAACTCCGTCAAAGCCCAGTTCGGCAAAGCCGTCACGCCGCGTTGGCTGGCGACCAGTTGCACGATCATGGGCGTCAGTTCGGCCTGTCGAACAGCGGCAGGCTCCACATCGGTTGGTGTCAGGAACTGCGTGAAAATATCCAGACGATTGCGTTCTACCGGGTAGGTAATCAGGACTTGATCCGTCAGTTGGAAAGGCTCTACATAGCGGTACTGTGACAAAGGATGTTGGTTGGATACGGCCAGCACCAATTCGTAGCGAAACAGGGGCTCGTAATGGACGGCCGGATTGTCTTGCGGGTCTGAGGTAATTACTACATCTAGATCCCCCCGCATCAAGGCGGGCAAGGGCGCAAAAGAAAACGCCGCACTCAAGTCCAGCGTGACATCAGGCCATTGCTGCCTGAATGCGTCCAGCGCGGGCATCAACCATTGAAAGCAGGAATGGCAATCAATCGCCACATGCAGGCGCCCCGTACGTCCGGCGGCAAGCCGTTGCAGATCACGTTCGGTAGCACGTACACGCGGCAAGATGTCATCGGCCAGAACCAGGATGCGTAAGGCAGCCGTGGTCAGGCGGGCAGGGCGGGTACGCCGGTTCAGTAATTGCACTTGAAGTCGCACCTCCAGATCTCGCAGTTGGTGCGAGAGGGCGGACTGTGTGACATGTAGACGCTCGGCGGCTTCCTGCAAGCTGCCGCTGTCACGAATGGCGGTTAGGGTCTCGAGATGACGAATTTCAAGCATGTTGAGAGAAACTCATAATTAGCATGGTTTATTTGATTTTTTTTCAAGTAATTATACAGGCACAATAGTTTTCGAGCGCCTGATGCGGGCCGCTTATTTCTAATTTATGGGTTTACTATGACTGTTATTCATAATCTGGGTTTTCCCCGTATGGGGATACAACGCGAATTAAAGCGCGCTTTGGAAGCCTATTGGGCCAGCCAGGTAAGCCAGCAAGAGCTCTTGGATACAGGCAAGGCCTTGCGTGCTCGGCATTGGGATTTGCAAAGCAAGGCAGGCCTGGACACCGTGCCTGTGGGTGATTTTGCCTGGTATGACCAGATTTTGGAGTGGAGCACCTTGCTGGGAGCGGTTCCCGCCCGGTTCGGCCAGGCTGAAAATGCCCCCGTGTCTTTGGATACTTTGTTTCGCATGGCGCGTGGCCGTGCGCCCAGCGGTAGGGCTGTCGCCGCTTGTGAAATGACCAAATGGTTCAATACGAATTACCACTACATCGTCCCCGAGCTCGCACCAGGTCAAGGTTTTCGGATAGCCCGTGAGTTCTTGTTTGAGCAGATTGAGGAGGCCAAGGCTCTGGGGTACAAGGTCAAGCCCGTGATTCCTGGTCCCTTGACGTGGTTGTGGCTGGGTAAGGGAGATGCGTATGAGGGCTTGGCCGATGTGGGCAAGCTCGCTTTGCTGGACGCCTTGTTACCAGTTTATGAGCAAGTGCTGGCTCGTTTCAAAGCCCAGGGTGTGGAATGGGTACAGATTGATGAACCTGTTCTGGTTCTGGATTTGCCTCAAGAGTGGCAGGACGCCTTCCGTTGTGTCTATCAAAGCCTGAACCAATCCGGTTTGAAGCTGCTGCTGGCGACCTATTTTGATGATCTGCACGAAAATGTCACGGTCTTGAAAGACTTGCCCATTGCGGGCGTGCATGTGGACGCTGTGTGCGCACCGGCTGCTTTACAGGCGGTGCAAGCGGTATTGGGGCAAGACCAGGTGCTGTCTGCCGGCGTCATCTCGGGGCGCGATATTTGGCGTACTGATCTGGAAAAAACACTTCAAACTCTGGAACCCTTGAAAGCGGCCTTGGGTGAGCGACTGTGGATAGCACCCTCCTGCTCGCTTTTGCATGTGCCCGTGGACGTACAGAGTGAAACAGGCCTGGATGCTGAACTAAAGAGCTGGCTATCCTTTGCGGTGCAGAAACTTGATGAACTCAAGCTGTTGCAAGGGTTGCTGGATGGTACCTTGGATGAAGCGGGGCAGCAGGCGGTTCAAGCTCAACAAGCTGCTTTGAAAACGCGCCGTGAGTCCAAGCGTACGCACAATCCTGCGGTACAAGCCCAGATGGCCAAAATTAACCAGTTCAAGCGTCAACGAACTCCATTTGCTCAACGTATTGAAGCTCAGCGCAACAAGCTGAATTTGCCCGCCTATCCCACCACCACTATTGGTTCCTTCCCTCAGACCACTGAAATTCGTACGGCTCGACGCGATTGGCGTGGCGGTGCGCTCAGTGATGCGGCTTATGAAAAAGCCATGCAGGCTGAAATCGAGCAAGTCATCCGTTTTCAGGAACGCGTTGGGCTGGATGTTTTGGTGCATGGCGAGGCCGAGCGCAACGATATGGTGGAGTATTTTGGGGAGTTGTTGGGTGGTTTTGCTTTTACGCAAAATGGTTGGGTGCAAAGCTACGGTTCGCGTTGCGTCAAGCCGCCAATTATCTTTGGTGATGTGTTGCGGCTGGCACCGATGAGCGTGGCTTGGTCCTCTTATGCCCAGTCTTTGACCGAGCGTCCCGTCAAAGGCATGCTGACCGGCCCGGTGACGATGTTGCAGTGGTCCTTTGTTCGTGACGATCAGCCGCGCGCCGATACCTGCCGTCAATTGGCGTTAGCCCTGCGCGATGAGGTCTTGGATCTGGAGCAGGCGGGTATTCGTGTCATCCAGCTCGATGAGCCGGCCTTTCGTGAAGGTTTGCCGCTACGTCATGGGGATTGGCAGGCGTATCTGGACTGGGCAGTGGATTGCTTTCGCCTGTCCACCAGCGCCGTGTCCGACGAAACCCAGATCCATACCCATATGTGCTATTCGGAGTTCAACGACATTATGCCGTCCATTGCCGATATGGACGCAGATGTGATTACGATCGAAACCTCACGCTCCAACATGCTCTTGTTGGATGCCTTCGAGAGCTTTGAGTATCCCAACCACATCGGCCCGGGTGTTTACGACATTCACTCGCCTAATGTGCCTGACAAGGGCTGGATGGTCCGATTGCTGGGGGAGGCCGCCAAGCGCCTGCCTGCCGACCGTTTGTGGGTGAATCCGGATTGCGGTTTGAAGACGCGGGGCTGGGCTGAAACGGCAGCTTCCTTGCAGGCCATGGTGGATGCGGCCAAAGCATTGCGGGCTGCTGCCTGATTTAGTGCAGGCATGAAATAAACCGCCTGAATGGAATGTCAGGCCATCGCACGTCCCACCTTGTTGCCGGATTTTCCTAGCATGAAAAAGCGACCTCCCGCCGGGTGGTCGTTTTTTTCATGCAAATTTGGTATACCGTAGTATCGATGCCGCGTAGACCCTGTGTTTGGCCCGCTTTGGATGTGCTTGCTGATTATGTAAGTGGCTGATACGGAACATACGAGGTGCGTTATACTTGATCGGTTTCAATCTTGCCGCCTCGTCCATATCAATGCCTTTGCCCCCGCCGTCCATTGCCCGTGAACCAATGCATACCCGTACCATCACGGTACAGTCGTTTGCACGGGAAGATGGCCTCTGGGATCTGGAGGCCTCGCTGCTGGATGTGAAGTCCTACGACTTTCCCATACGCAATGGCCAAACCCACAAGGCAGGCGATCCCGTGCATTTAATGCATCTGCGTATCACCATCGATAGCAGCTTCGAGATTGTGGATGCGGTGGCGGTCTACGATGCGGCCCCTTATCAGGACAACTGCTCGTCCATTTCGCACGCCTACCGGAAATTGGTAGGCCTGAATTTGCTCAAGCAGTTTCGTCAGGGTGTCAAAGAGCGCTTTGGGCGCTCGGCTGGCTGTACGCACATGAGCGAGTTGGCGCAGGTTTTGCCAACTACTGCGGTACAGACCATGGCCGGGCGACGTCGCAGCAGTGGAGAATCAGAAATCTATCGCACCGATAAGCAGCCTTTCCACCTGGATGGCTGTCATGCCTTGCGTTTGAGCGGTCCCGTGGTTGAGGAGTTTTATCCCATCTGGTATCGACCCAAAGTCACCGACGGGATGGACTAGTTTTTTGTTTTAGTCAGGTCTCGGGCTCTGGCCTGGAGTTCCTGCCTTCTTTTTTTATTGTGTTTTTAGACTGACAGGTATCACATGAAAATTCACGAATATCAGGGCAAAGCACTGCTTAAGCAGTTTGG
>JTFO01004161.1_pt1 | contig 33444 bp, 29 predicted proteins | sample 235411 | NCBI WGS metagenome assembly JTFO01 (sample SAMN03067590, study PRJNA260953) | activated sludge metagenome | biome: Sludge; feature: Wastewater; isolation source: CETP activated sludge from laboratory augmented bioreactor treating... | place: India:Gujarat | collected 2013-04
TGTTTCAACCGGTGGCTTATATTTTAGGGGTGAGCTGGGATGAAGCTCAGTTGGCTGGTAGTTTTATTGGGCAAAAGTTAGTCATTAATGAATTTGTGGCTTATCTTGATTTTGTGAATTACCAAGATCAGTTAAGCGAGCATAGCCAAGTGATTATCACCTTTGTGCTTTGTGGCTTTGCTAACTTTAGCTCGATTGCGATTTTATTGGGTGGCTTAGGCGGTATGGCGCCCAGTCGTCGTCATGATATTGCGCGCTTAGGCATGAAAGCATTGTTAGCCGCTACACTAGCGAACATGATGAGTGCGGCTATTGCTGGTTTCTTCTTTACCTTAGGCGCAGCTTAAGCAATTGCTGCGCTAGAGACGATAAGCTAGTACCAAAAAAGACCGCGAATAGCGGTCTTTTTTATGGTCGTAACCCAGGTTTAGCCTATTTTTGTGGGTGCTTACGCATCACACCTTCTTGCATGGTAGATGCCACGAGCAACCCCTCACGCGTGAAAATCTGACCTCTTACTAACCCCCGAGCACCACAGGCACGAGGACTATCAATGGCGTACAACAACCATTCATCCATCCGAAAATCTTGGTGAAACCACATGGAGTGGTCAATCGTTGCCATCTGTATGTAGGGCTGAGCAAAGCTATGTCCGTGTGGCTGCAATGCTGTAGGTAAGAAATTGAAATCAGAAGCATAGGCCAATAAGTATTTGTGCACCCGTGGGTCGTTTGGCATGTCGCCGTTAGCTTTCAGCCAAACATAGCGGCGCGGCTCGTCGACATGAGGTTTAAATGGATTATTGGCGGTGACAAAGCGCATTTCTATCGGCTTTTCACAAATAAATTTGTTGCGAATACTAGCTGGAATCAAGTCAGCGTGTTCGCGATAAATATCAATATCAGACACTAACCCCTCAGGACCTGGCACCTGCGGCATCGCATCTTGATGCTCAAAGCCCGGTTCGTCTATTTGAAATGACGCTGTCATATAAAAAATAGGTTTGCCAAACTGGATGGCTTGTACCCGCCGCGTGGAAAAACTCTTACCGTCACGAATGGCTTCGACATCATACACGATAGGTTTATGCGCATCGCCTGGACGCAAAAAATAGCTATGTAAAGAATGGATTTTTCGGTCTTCAGGTAAGGTTTCTTTTGCTGCGGACAAAGCCTGCCCAATCACCTGACCGCCAAACACAGCACCAAATCCTAAATCTTGGCTTTGCCCCCGGTAAATGCCTTGTTCAATAGTTTCTAAACGTAAGAGGTTAAGCAAATCACTTAATACTTGGCTCATGGTTGGTTCTCTTCCTTAGCGAACTTGTTTAGCGCTTGATCACGAGATAGCTACCGCAACAACATCGGCCTGGCTATCAATTAAAGCAGGTGATTATAGCCCGCAGGGCAACAGGGTAAAAGTAGCTAATAAGCTAATTGAATGCTTTTGTCCGTGCGCTGTTTAGCTTGATACATGGCATTATCGGCATGCTGCAAGAGGTCTTCAAGAGTTTCGCCATGCTGGCCGTACAACGCAATCCCAATACTTGGAGTTACTAGAACGTGCTGTTGCGCTAGGACAAACGGCGAACCAAAGGCTTGATAAAGATGCTCAGCGACACCTTGAGCCGCACTGGCATGTTGAATACGATCAGCTAATACCACAAATTCATCACCGCCCATCCGCGCAATTAAATCGTGACTGCGTAAACTCTGCTGAAGGCGTTGGGCAGCTTGCTGGATCAGTTTATCGCCCCCAGCATGGCCAAATCTATCGTTAATTTGTTTAAAATGATTCAAATCGAGGTACATCACTGCCAGTTGCGCATTAGTACGCAGGCGCTGCCGGGCTTGTTCAAAAAATGCACGGCGATTGGCAATGCCGGTAAGGGCATCGGTAGAGGCTAACAGCTCAAGCTGTTGCAGCAGTTGTTCGCGTTCCTCTTCCATCTGTCGCTGCGCAGTAATATCACGTGCCACTGCAACGCGCAGATCACGATCGACAAAATACCGAGCTGACCATTGAATCCATGCCACACTCTGATCGGCGCGCAGGTAGCGATTAACAAAATGAGTTTGGGCTTCACCCCCCATAATTTTCTGCGCCGCCGCGCGGGTGCGTTCATGGTCATCCGGATGAATAAAGTTAAACATGGATTGTCCCAACATGTGTTGGGGCGTTCGGCCAAACACGCGTTCAGCACCTTGGCTTAAGTAGACGAATTCACCGGCTCGATTTACCACACAAATGGCATCGAGTAACAAATCCATGTATTCACTGAGTGCTTGAAACGCTTTGATATCTGTAGCCATAAATTCCTTTGTGAGGCATGCAAAGTAAGTGTGCACCAGTGTTCACACAAGTTACATGTTTATAGGGTATATTTTAGTCGAAGGCAACAGGGTGGTGGTTGATCTTTGTATGAGAAGGTTTCATACTGAATATCAGTAGCTTAGTTTAAGTGCTTGCGCACTGACGCCGACTAGCGTATTCAATCATTTCAAGCTAGGCTTTTAGGATGTTGCAAAAATAACCAGCGAAGCCAACTGAATCGGGGCTTAGCGGTTTCTACAGATAAGGAGTGCCTCATGTCGAGTAACGACAGTTTTAACACCTTAAGTACCTTAGAAGTTAACGGTAAAACCTATCATTATCACAGTTTACCAAAGGCGGCCGCGCAACTCAGCGAGCTCGCAGACATCGACAAGTTACCTAACTCCATGAAGGTTTTGTTAGAAAACTTGCTACGCAATGAAGATGGCGAAACCGTAACTAAAACTGATATTGAAGCCATTGCTAAGTGGTTGCACGAACGCAGTTCAGATCGTGAGATTCAGTACCGGCCAGCGCGGGTGCTCATGCAAGATTTTACTGGGGTACCAGCGGTGGTTGATTTGGCAGCAATGCGTGATGCTGTTGCTAAAGCGGGGCAGAACCCGAATCAGATCAATCCATTATCGGCGGTAGATTTGGTTATTGACCATTCGGTGATGGTAGATAAGTACGCCTCAGCAGAAGCCTTCAAACAGAACGTAAAAATAGAAATGGAACGCAACTTTGAGCGCTATCAGTTTTTACGTTGGGGCCAGCATGCGTTTGAGAATTTCCGTGTGGTACCGCCTGGCACCGGTATTTGCCATCAGGTGAATTTAGAATATTTAGCTAAAGTAGCTTGGACCAAGCAACAAGGCGATAAGACCTATGTCATGCCTGACACTCTAGTCGGAACCGACTCTCACACGACCATGATTAATGGTTTGGGGGTACTCGGTTGGGGCGTCGGTGGTATTGAAGCTGAAGCAGCTATGTTAGGTCAGCCTGTATCTATGCTGATTCCTGAGGTGGTTGGGTTTAAATTAACCGGACGCTTACCGGAAGGCGTTACCGCTACCGATTTAGTTCTTACCGTGACGCAAATGCTACGTAAACATGGCGTGGTCGGTAAGTTTGTTGAATTCTATGGTCCTGGTTTGGATCATTTGCCACTGGCTGACCGCGCGACTATTGGCAACATGGCGCCTGAATATGGTGCAACTTGTGGCTTTTTCCCGGTCGATCAAGAAACCTTGCGCTACTTGGAATTGTCAGGGCGTGATGCCGATACGATTGCTTTGGTTGAAGCTTATGCTAAAGCGCAAGGCATGTGGCGTGAAAGTGGTGATGAACCAAGTTTTACCGCCTCTTTGGAACTTGATTTAAGCACGGTAGCAGCGTCTTTAGCAGGGCCTAAACGGCCACAAGATAGAGTTGCTTTACCACAATTAGGTGCGGCTTTTGATTTGTTCTTAGAAAGTAATGGGCAAGCGAGCGAAACGGAAAAATCCCAACCTGTGGCAGGTACCGATTATGAACTTAGCCATGGCGATGTGGTGATTGCTGCTATTACCTCTTGTACGAACACCTCTAACCCAAGTGTGATGATGGCGGCCGGTTTGGTGGCTAAAAAAGCCAGAGAGAAAGGTCTGCAACGCAAACCTTGGGTCAAATCATCGTTAGCGCCAGGCTCTAAAGTGGTCACTGACTACATTGCCAAAGCGGGATTAACCCAATATCTAGATGAACTTGGATTCAATTTGGTAGGCTACGGTTGTACCACTTGTATCGGTAACTCAGGTCCGTTACCAGATAATATTACTGATGCCATCCGTGCTGGCAATTTAACCGTAAGTTCGGTGCTATCGGGTAACCGAAACTTTGAAGGTCGGATCCACCAAGATGTGAAAGCAAACTGGTTAGCGTCACCACCTTTGGTGGTTGCTTATGCGCTAGCAGGCACTACCCGCATCGATTTAAGCAGTGAGCCCTTAGGGACAGATAATGACGGAAACCCGGTATATCTGAAAGATATTTGGCCAACCAATCATGAAATTGCGCAGGCGGTGCAGTTAGTTGATGGTGATATGTTCCGCAAAGAATACGGCGAGGTATTCAAAGGTGATGAAGAGTGGCGTGCTATTCCTATTGGTGAGGGCGAAACTTATCAATGGAGCGATGATTCAACTTACGTGAAAAATCCGCCGTACTTTACTGCGATTGACCAGCCGTTGGCGGCGATTGCGGACATCAACAAAGCGCGAGTTCTCGCTTTGTTTGGTGACTCTATTACCACGGACCATATTTCACCAGCGGGCTCAATTAAAGCTGACTCGCCGGCAGGTAAATATCTACAAGAGCATGGCGTTAAACCGGCAGACTTTAACTCCTATGGCTCACGCCGCGGTAACCATGAGGTGATGATGCGCGGTACTTTTGCAAATATCCGCATTAAAAACCGTATGCTAGATGGCGTGGAAGGCGGATATACCCGTCATATTCCATCGGGTGAGCAATTATCGATTTATGATGCAGCTATGCGTTATCAACAAGAACAAACACCTTTGGTGGTATTGGCTGGTAAGGAATATGGAACCGGTTCTAGCCGTGACTGGGCTGCTAAAGGTACCACCTTGTTGGGCGTCAAAGCAGTCATTGCTGAGAGCTTTGAGCGTATTCATCGCTCTAACTTGGTGGGGATGGGCGTGTTACCACTACAGTTTGTGGATGGTGAAGGTGCGCAAGCTCACGGTTTGGATGGTACTGAGCAAATCAGCATCTTGGGCCTGAGCGATGAGCTAAAAGCCGGACAAATGCTAACTGTGCAAGCAGCAAAAGAAGATGGCAGCACGGTTGAGTTTAAGGTGAAATGTCGCATCGATACCAGTAACGAGCTGCAATACTATCGCAGTGGCGGTATTTTGCATTATGTTTTACGGCAGATGCTAGCGGCATAATAGCTAGCACCTGCAGTTAAGAAAGACGGTGGTAAGCGGCTCAAATATTGAGCGCGCGACCGCCGTCTACTTTTATGGATTCGCCAGTAACATAGGGGTTATCGCGTAAAAAACGTACCGCCGCAAGCATAGGCTCAAGGCCTCCTTCAACTTTCAAAGGCGTTTGCGCTAATACTTTACGGCGATGTTCTGAATCGTGCTCGGGTAAAAATAAAATAGGCCCAGGCTGAATAGCGTTCACTCGTATGTAAGGGGCTAAGTGCTTGGCGAATGCCTGCGTGAGGTTGGCTAAACCAGCTTTTGCCGCACAGTAAGCAATATAGTCGGTGGCGGGGCTATCCACATAGATGTCGGTGATATTCAGCACCATAGCTTGCTGAGTTTGTCCCTGTCGTAATAATGGTGCTAGCTCACGTATAAGCAAATAGGGCGCTGCTGTGTGTACATTTAACACCGCCGTTAAATGATCTAACTGGTCATCCACAGTGGCGTTGTTGAAAAAGCACGACGCATTATTGACGAGCAAATCAAGTCGCTGAGTGTGTTGCTTAAGTTGCTCAGTTAACGCCAATACTTGGTTTAAGTCTGCTAAGTTGGCAGCCAAACCAACAGCTCCTAATTGTTCGAGCTCGGCAATACCGTCGCGCGAGGTATGATAGTGGGCGAAAACTTGGTAGCCCTCGGCAAGTAATGCTTTGGCTAAAGTAAAACCAAAGCGCCGGCCGGCCCCGGTAATCAAAGCAACGGGTGCTTGAGGAGGAGAGTTAGCTGGCATGGCGTTTCCCTTCATATAATTGCTGCCATTGGCGTTGTAAGTCTGGCACCACATCGGCTAGATAAGCCGGTACTTGTTGCCATACTTGCTGATGCGTTGCTGTGGTTGGTGCTTGCAGTTCACCTAATATATCTAAATCCATCGGCCGATCTTTATGGCTACAGTTTGGGTCGGTGCGGTCTCGACCTAAACTGGTTTCAATCGCATTAAACTGCTGCTTAAGTTGTTCGGGGTTATAACTGGTGCGTAATAGCAGCAACGCATTTAAGAATTCATGGTCGGTTTCAATCGCCACCGGCTGGGTATACAAGGCTGCCGAATACCAAGCCTCGCCTAGGGTGGTTAGCTGCTGCTTGGCTAATTTAAAATTCTGCTCAGGAGCTAAATTAGCCCCCATACTACAAAGATAGATTCGATTCATGCTAATCCTTACGTCACGATTGCTGTGAGCATACCCCAAGTTGCAATGATTTTCTGCACTTGCTAGCCTGTAACAAAGAGCTACGGGAAGGACGAGTGCCGCAACCAACAACCAAGCGCTTTATTATTGAGTTATTTTTCTCTATCACGCTGCTAGCGCTACTATTGTCGCTGATGCAGGCGGGACCCGCCAGTGCTAACTCCAAAGCTAGCCTGCTCGCTGAACCTAACGCCCTTGAGCTCACCAGTGTAGAGATGAGCAAAGAAGGTTATTTTGTGTTGCGTAGTAATACCGCTCCTGCAGCCACAACCTGGCAGTTAGAGCGGTGGTCCGCAGCACCTACCGCTACCCAGTTAAACAACCGGCAACCGCTAGCACTTTACCCTTGGCCGGCTAACACCCAACAACTGACCCTGTCTGGCTTTGCCAACGGCACTTACTATTTTCGCTTGCGAGCTAGCAATAACACCTACAGTAACGTGGTGAAGGTACAAGTAGATCACTATCCGTTATGGCAAGCCCTGAGCTTATTCAGCTTGGGATTAGGTCTGTTTGTGATAGTGGTGGTGGTGATTGCAAAGGGAGCCTATCACTCCGCTAACGCTACCGAGGAGCCTTTATGAGCAGTGCCTATGCGCTCACTCCGCAACTCGGCTTAACTCTGGTAGTGCTATTTGGTTTGGGTTGGATAGCTTTCGGCTATTGGTTGGGGCGCAGCAATCATAGCCATGAAGATTTTGCCTTGGCCGGGCGACAAGTAGGGCTGGCTTTGGCTGCTGCTACCGCCATGGCTACTTGGGTGACTAGTAACACCACTCTGGTAGCACCGCAGTTAACCTATCAGTTTGGGGTGTGGGGCATGGTTGGCTATTCTTTTGCAGCGCTGGGCCTGTTGCTGTTTGCGCCCTTAGCAAAACGCATCAAACAACTCATGCCCGGTGGTTATACCGCTGGTGATTTTGTCCGCAGCCGCTACGGCAAGCCGGCTTGGTATCTATTCTTAGTCATTTCTGCAGTTTATGCTCTTGCCTGGTTGGTCAGTTTGGGCATGGCCGGTGGCATCCTCCTGCAGGCACTCAGCGGTCTTGATTACCATCTGGGGATGACAGCTATTTTGGTGATCTGCGTCGGTTACACCCTGTTTGGCGGTTTTAAAGCGGTGATAGCTACAGATTTTGTGCAAGCAGTCATCATTATTATCGGTGTGGTGGTGGTAGCAGGGCTATTGCTAACCCAAGTGAGCGTTACTAGCGTGCACGAACAGTTAACGCAGCAGCACCCGCAATTATTAGATCTGCTGTTCCCCGCAGCAATCATGTTTTTGTTTAATAATATTTTTTTCGGTTTGGGCGAGATTTTTCATTCAAATGTCTGGTGGACACGGGCACTGTCATTCAAGAGTCAGGTTGGCGCTAAGGCGTTCCTATTGGGTGGCTTGTTGTGGCTACCGATCCCCATAGTCACCGGCTTTATTGCCTTAGCGGCGCCACAGCTGGGTATTTTCCCGCCATCGGCCGATATGGTAGGCCCGATGGTAGCAGCGGCAGTATTGGGCAAAGTAGGGGCCGTGGTGGTATTTGTGGTGGTCTTTTCAGCCCTGGCCTCGAGCTTAGACTCCTTGCTTGCCGCTAGCGCAGATTTACTTACTCGTGATATCTATCAACAGCAACTGCGGCCACAAGCCAATGATCAGCAATTATTAAAAGTGAATCGCTACAGTATTGTGGCATTGGGTATTTTAACTTGGCTGCTTTGCTTACCTCAGCTAGCTACGTTGGGAGCACTGCTTAATTTTGCTGGCGCTTTTGTTGCCAGCACCATCATGCCGATTATTTTAGGGTTATATCAACCCAAGTTAACGGGCAGCTACGCTACTGCGGCCATGCTCCTTGGCACCTGTGCTGGTTTAGTAGGTTACCTGCTGATTGGTTTCTATGTGGCGGCGTTACTATCCTGTTTGATATCTAGCAGTATTTGTATGATTGGCGTGATACGCAGCCGCAGCCGATTTGATTGGCAGTTATTACAACAACGACAGGACTAAAGCATCATGTTGATAAGCGCAGAATGGTTACAAGGACTCATTTTAAGTTGCTTGGTGTTAGCCGCTGTGGCGCCCCTAGTACTCTTGTTGCTGTGGGTGCGCGATTGGCGTCAGCAAGGCCTGTGGTAGCCCCAGATTATCTTAAGTTAGGAAGCTAAATTTATGAATACAAATGATATTTCGTTTGAGCGTAAGCGGCCGGATGTGTACGGAGACGCTCATCCCAAGGCCTTGCTGAGGGCGATTCAAGAAGATGGCGATTATCTCTTGCAACTAGCCAACCAACACATAGTGACGGGCGATCAGCTCGATCAGAACACCATGAAGCAACTGTTTCGGCTGGCGGCAAAAATAGAAAGTAATCCGAAGCGGTTTAGCTCACCTTTGCAAAATAAGATCCTGATTAGTGCCTTTTATGAGCCTAGTACTCGTACGCGGTTAAGCTTTGAAAGCGCTTGGCACCGATTAGGTGGCGATATCATGTCGATTACCGATCGTTCTACAACGGGTATTGCCAAAGGTGAGGCTTTAGCAGACGTGGCCGAGATGTTTAATAACTACGGGGATTGTGTGGTGCTTAGAGATAACCAGCAATCGTCCTTGTATGAAATGATGGATGCGTTGCGCATCCCCATTATTAACGCTGGCAATGGCTTAGACGAGCATCCCACCCAAGCATTGGCTGATTTGTATGCCATCTTCAAGTGGCGCCCCGAGCTGTTGGATGCGAGTTCGGGGGCCCAAATTAAGATCGGTGTGATTGGGGTTCCTAATAAAATGCGCACGGTGCGTAGTTTGCTTAAAGGCCTCTCCGTATTTGCTCATGCGGTGAGTGAGTTGGTGATTATTCATGATGCCGCCAGCAGCGCTGAGCTTTTTGCGCCGGGGCAACGAGAGCAATTATCGCAACGTGGCATCAAGGTGACCACGAGTACCGAGCTCAACGATTGTTTACCTAGTCTCGATGTGGTTTACATCAATGCTATCTCGTGGGAGGGCGATACCTTTCATACCTACGGTGATGCTTTTCATTTACATGCTAAGTCGCCACTCAAAGCGGATGCGATTATTTTACATCCGTTAGCCCGCGGCGAAGAGCTTTCAACGGAGTTAGATCATACCCCGCACAATTGGTACTTTAGCCAAGCTCGAGGGGCAGTATTTTTACGTATGGCGTTGCTGACCTGTATGGTAGAGCGTGCTGAGCGAGTGATAGATGTTGTCTAACGCAAGGAGAGTTGTATGTGTGGAATAGCCGGAATTTTTAATCAGCATGGCCAAGCACCACAGCCACAAACCTTGGTCAATATGGCAGCCATCATGCACCATCGTGGTCCTGATGGCTTTGGTTACCAAATTTTAAAAGATACGGGCGTAGGTTTTAGCCATGCGCGGTTGTCTATTATCGACCTCAATGAACAGCGTGGGCGCCAGCCATTTGTCTCTACAGACGGTAATTTGCTATTGGCTCATAATGGTGAATTCTATGATTTTAAAAGAATTCGAGCGGAATTAACTGCAGCAGGGGCTCGTTTTCAGAGTAAAAGTGATTCAGAAATTGTACTGCATCTCTACCAAGCCTATGGTTTAGCTGAAACGCTGACGCATTTGCGGGGCGAGTTTGCTTTTAGTTTGTACGATCAAACCGAAGATTGTCTCTATCTTGTGCGCGACCGCTTTGGCATCAAACCCTTGTATTACACCAAGACAGAGACCGGTGTGGTGTTTGGATCTGAGTTAAAAGTGCTGTTTGCCCATCCTGAAGTAACTCGAGAGTTTTCCGACGAAGGCCTATATCACCAGTTAATTCAAGTGATGGTGCCAGGCACTACGGCCTTTCAAGGGGTCTATCAAGTACCTCCGGGGCATGTGGTAAAAATTAAACGACGCCATGGGCAACTGGATATTTCTTCGCACTGCTATTGGGATGTGAATTTTCCGCTAGAGCGTGATTATCCTGGTGCGGACGTGAACGAACAAGAATACATTGATGGGGTTCGCAAGCACTTGCTCGAGGCGGTTCAGCATCGTTTAACGGCAGATGTGCCGGTGGGATGCTATTTGTCAGGCGGGATTGATAGCTGTGCTATTTTAGGCTTATCAGCAGCCGCCAGTCAGCATCCGATCAAGGCTTTTACCATTGGGTTTGACGCCGACGCTTACGATGAAACGCCTATTGCTGAAGAAATGGCTGCAGCGACCGGTGCCGAACATCGTATTATGCGGCTAAATAGCGATGATTTGTATGACCATTTTGTCGCCACCATCTGGCATACCGAACGTACCATTTATAATACCCTTGGGGTGGCTAAGTATCTTATGAGCCAGCAAGTTAATCAGGTGGGCTATAAGGTGGTATTAACAGGTGAGGGCTCTGATGAGTTGTTTGCCGGATATCCGGCGTTTCGTAAAGATATGTTCTTGCACGGGCTCGATCATCTCCCTGAGTCGGAGCGGCAAGCCTGGCAGCAGTTGTTAGAAAAAAATAATCAACTCTTTAAGGGTGCTATGTTAGCACGTGAAGAATTCATTAGCCCTGCTTTCAACGCTAAAATGGGATTTACTCCGAGTTGTGTGCAGCCTTGGCTGAGTTGTGGTGAACAAGCTTTGCCATTAATCGCGGCTAAGAGAAGGCAGTACTTAAAAGATTATGACGCTGGTAAAGCTATTGCTGAGACCTTAGATGAAACCATGTTACAAGGTCGTCATCCACTGGATAGAGCACAATATGTGTGGATCAAGACCATGTTAGAAGGGCAGATTTTAACTTGGGGCGGAGACCGAGTTGATATGGCTCACTCGATGGAAGCACGGCCAGCGTTCTTAGACCATCATTTGGCGGAGTATGCATTTAAGGTACCGCCGCACTTGCGTATCAAAGGCAATAAAGAAAAGTATGTGTTGCGTGAAGCAATGAAGGGACTCCTGCCCGAGGTATTGTATAAGCGCGAGAAATTTGCCTTTATGGCGCCGCCGGCCCACACGGATCCAGCTAAATGGCAGGCGGTATTAAAGCTGGCGCAGCACTATTTATCAGCTGAAGCTATTGCGGAAGCAGGGTTACTGGATTATCAACAGGTACAAGAAGTGTTTCAGCGACACGAATCAGAGCAGGTGCCTATCGATGAAAAAGTACAGTTAGATGCACTTATTAATCATCTGCTCGGGGTGCAGATCATGCATCATCACTTTATAAAAACTGATGTGCCAGCCCTAGCTCAGCAACGGGCAGATGAGCTAGGCTGGCATGCTTAAGCAGTTAGATTAGCGTACCAGTTGCAGCAATGCTTGAGCTAACTCGGTGTTGTCTAAATAGCCACGGAAGGCCTCCGCACCAGGGCCGGTTGCCATCACCGGAACATCAACCGCGGTGTGACCGGTGGTGGTCCAGCCGGTGCGAGTGTGTTCGCTAATGATTTGCACCAATACCTTACCTAGCGGATATTGCCGATCGCGGCCACGCAGTGAGTCGTCAATTTGCACTTGCTCTAGCTGCTGCCATTGTTGTTCCGTTACCGGTAAGTTCAGGATTGGGGCTAGATAATCACGCCATTGCTCACGCGGTAGTTGCAATAATTGCTTGGTCATTTGCTCTAACGAAGCAGTGATGCCCATAACCTGTTCTGAATGCCATGCGTATTCACCGCCTTGGCCTAGGGTTAAACCACCGGTTGAATGGTCGGCAGTGATCACTAATAGGGTATTTGGGTGCTGCGCTAGGTACTCACGCACAACCTGCACTGCGGCAGCAAAATCGGCCATCTCATGCACCGCACAAGCGATATCGTTGGCATGCCCACACCAGTCGATCATGCTGCCTTCTACCATCAAGGCAAACGGCTTGTTGGTTTTCTGGCTTTGCTCGGTGAGTAAGCGTAATGCTTGGCTGGTCATGTGAGCAAGGCGGCCAGGCTTATCATCGATGGCGAAAGGTAAGGCTTTGTCAGCAAACAAGCCTAATACCGGCAGTTGCTGTTGTTGATCCAGTTCAGTGGCATCGGTAAGGATGCTCAAACCTTGCTGCTGCAACTGCGGCAGCCAGTTTTTATCATCCCGATGAAAATACTGATAGCCGCCACCTAATAACACATCAAAGCTCCAGCCACCGTTAGTGACTTGGCTGGCATAGCTATCGGCAATCTCGTTATATTGATTTCGTGAAGGGTGATGGGTAAAAAAGCTTGCTGGAGTGGCATGGTTGACTTGAACGGTAGCTACAGCACCGGTGCCCCAGCCATGTTCACGAGCTTTTTCCATCAGCGTTTGTTGTGGATTTTTTTGCGCATCAATCCCAATCGCACCATTGTAGCTTTTCACACCTGTAGCAAGGGCAGTTGCGCTGGCAGCTGAGTCGGTTACCCAAGTATCGTCATCAGGATAGGTAGTTGCCGCGCCAGTTAACAGGTCATCAAAAGGAGTTGCTGCTAGCTCGCCGGCGCCAAGTTCACTCATGGCATAGCGATAGGCTGAAATGTATTCAAACCCCATACCATCACCAATCATGAAAATAATATTAGGTGCACCGGAGCTTGTAGCCGTTACATTAGCTGCTGCGCTATTGCCGTCAGCTGCTGGCTGGTTAGCACATGCGCTGAGTACCAGGGCAGCGGCAATACTGCTGGCAAGGCGACCAAATTTAACCGCGGGGGCCGAAAACTTCATAACAACTCCTAAAAATAAAGCAGGTTTAATAGCAAAGCTTAAAACTTAGCTATGACAGCTTAATGACAAGCTAAGGTTCAATTACTGGGCGGTGCACTGGCGCTGCGTTCGCTTCCACACTTTGGGTAGCCAATCGTGGCTGTTATCGTCTATTACTGCTAACGGATACTGCGCACCGAGATGGTAGGTGGTATTGGCAGCCACCTCTAAACTAAAGGTCTGCGTGCGTGGTTGTTGCCGATAACGACGAAAGTCTTTGCTGGCAATCAATTCCATCAGCTCGATTTGATAGGTACCAGGACTTAATTGCACCACTGCCGTTTGTGCATCAATGCTACGGTTATTAATACGAGTAATTAGCACAGCATACAAGTCGTGTGCGGCTGGTGGTTGTTGAAATACGCTAATGCGTCCACACACCTTGCTTTGGTTAGTGGTAAGGTTGAGCTCATTAAACTGATGATCAACAATCAACCGCCAGCCGGGGATCAAGGTAGCTTGGGCTGGACCCGAGAGGGTGATGCTTTGTTGTTGGCGCAGAACTTGTAGGGTGACCTGCTGCTGATGCTCCAAACTTTCGAGATAACCTAACACTGCGTCTAAACCAACCTCTGTCAACACTAAATCATCGACCTGTTGTACGACATCGCCTTGTTGCAATCCTAATTGAGCGGCCATGCTGTTGCTACGCACCACCAACACGGTACCGTTGGTGCGCAACACCGCACCCCAATCAATATAGCTACGCGGCGGTTCCTGCAATAATACGGCTGGCTGTGAACCATAGAGTTTACTAGCGGCAATAGCGGTATCACGTGCCTGCTGGCGGATCTGTTCTTCGCTTTGCTGGGCCGCTGCCGCGGTACCAGCTACAGCGCTAAAGCAAACTGCAAGTAACAAAGTGAGGGTAACTACAACCCAGCGATAATAAGCAGTCATCTTACCAAGCGTCCCTAGTCAACATGCTGTTACGAGCGGCTAAAAGTTGCTCAATGGTGGCGTTGTCGGCCTCTGCCAACACCGCTTGTTGAATTTGCCGATCCATGGTTTCTAGTTGATAGTCGGCAGCCAACAACATGGGTTGTTGTGAGTTTGCTGGAGCGGTCGCTGGGATCATTTGTTGATGGTAGGGTCCGGCTAACCAAAACCAGGCCAGTGTGGCCGCAGTCGGCAACAATAACCAGGGCCAGCGAGCTAAGGTAAGCTGGCGCCGGCGTGGCTTAGGCCAAGTCAGGTGCAAATCAGCGGTTTGCTGGGCCGACCATTGGCGTAGTTGTTGCTTCAGCTGTTGCTCTTCACGAGACGTCATTGGGGCCTCCTGTGGGTGCATCGAATTGCTGTGCTTGGCGCAATTTTTCTAGGGCACGTTGATACCTTTTACGCACGGTAGCAGCATTGGTATCAAACATGTCAGCTAATTCATTATGATTATAGTCTTCTACTAAGTATAACCATACTAAGCTCCGTTCGGCAGCAGTTAATACAGCCAGAATGTTTTCTAACTCACCAAAACTGTGCCAGTCGGCGGTGTGGCTGGGGTCTGAGTTAGTATCAAGCAGTTGCTGATAGTCGCTGTCGAGGTCTAGATCAAGATGCTGCTTTCTGAGTTGTGCGAGGGCATAGTTTATTGCAGACTTTTTCAACCAGCCGCCAAAAGCTTGTGGCTCACGTAGTTGGGGGAGCTTTGCAAAGGCTTGCAGAAAGACTTCTTGCGCCCAATCTTTGGCTTGCTCACGGTCATGACACAAGCCAAACAGGGTTTGCAGTACGGGCCGTTGAAATTGCTCAAATAACTGCCGCTGGGCGGTGTTTTGGCCACGCTGAGCAGCTTGCACAAGCGTGACACTAACCGGTTGACCAAACCCTGTTGCGCTCATGGTTGTTACTTAAAATTGAATATCAGCATACACAGGGTCATGGTCAGAAGCTCGATAAGCAGATGGCGCATACCAATGAGCTTGGGTATCAGCGTAACTGTACTGCAGCGCAGTTGGCTCATCAGCGTTGATCGACCAGATACCTTGCTTAACGACCCGCGGGTTCAATGCTGCTGATACCAGCAAATGATCAAGACTGCCTGCTTGAGCGTCATACACATAGCTGTATGCTGCTGCGTCAAAGCTATCCAAACGATTGTAGTAACCTTTGCTAAGCAGGGTGGTGATAGGGTCTTCTTTGGCGTACGCGTTAAAATCACCAAGCAGCACTCGTAAGCTATGCCGGCTCAGCTCGGGGTGCTGGTCTAACGTATCAGCTAAGAGTTCAGCCGATTGGGTGCGCGTGGCATTCCAACAGGCTTGGCCATCGTCTTGATTCGCATCCGGGTGGCTACTATCTTTCGGGCAACTGCCCTTAGATTTAAAGTGGTTAACGGCAACTACTAGATTTTCGACCGTATTGAGTGGCGCAAAACGTTGAATCAAAGGTAATCGGCTACGGCTATCAAACGGAGCCTGATTGATGCTTACAACGGCTCCTTGAGGCTCTACTTTGTCGCTGCGGTAAAGCAAGCCATTGGTGATGGTATCGCTACCAAAACGCTCGTCACCTGCCTGAATAAAACGCCAAGGCTGACCTGTTTTAACTGCTAGCGCCTGGGTTAACTCAACAATAGCGCTGTGCTCAGCGTAGCCATCGTTCTCAATTTCCATCAAACCTATGATGTCAGCATTCATCGCTGCCAAGGCGGCCACAATTTTATCGTGTTGGCGTTTAAATTGTGCGGCAGTTTTAGCACCCCGTTGGGTAGGGAAAGTTTTTGCGTCGCCTTCGCCGTTAAAATAATTAAGGACGTTAAAAGCCGCCACTCGAATGGTATTTTGGGCCGGTTGTGGCAGTGCCGCTGGGCGCGGATTACTAGCCTCAAACGTTAACTGAGTGGTTGGTTGCAAGCGGTACTGACGCTGATATTGGCTCATAATACCTACGGCGCCCTTCAGAGTATCACCGCTGCGCAAGGTATTATCTGCGCTTAGCTCCGGAGCAGGGTAAGGCACTTGAGCAGGGTTCGGTGCCTGATTGTCATCAATCAGTAATTTAGCCAGTTGGTTTTGCTGTGCAAGTTGCTGGGCATCGGCTCCAGGAGCAACCACTTGGGTTGGAGTATAGAGGCGTTCATGGGCAACTTCAAATTGGCCATGGCGCGCTAACTGATAGTGTCCGTTAACTACTAAATCTTGGGCAAAGGCAACTAACATGCCCTCGTATTGCTCAAAACTATTCGCCTCAGCCTGAGGCAGCTGCAGAGCGATCGGTTCAGGTAACGTTTGTGGCGTACTACAGATGCTGACGTTGCTAACTTGCTGCAGTTGCGTTAATTGTTGCGCTTCAGCAACCACCCCGGTCACATAAACGAAACTACCTGCTGCAGCCGTTGCCGGTAACTCTTCAGTGGCAATAAAAAGTCCTTCAGCAGTAGCTGGGTCTTGATCTTGGTCGGCACTGATACTTTGGATAAAAAAACCACCCAGTTGCTCCGTTGCAGTCCAATCAGCGGTAATAATGCCCCGCGTGGTAAGCATTTGACCAACCAGCGCAGAGCTGTCGCTGGACCCCTGAATGGTCGCAATGGGGGTGGTGTCAGCAAGGCAGGCAGGATTAGTTTCAGTATTGGCACAACTGGCCAGCATCAAGGCTAGTGGCGCAAGTGCAACCGCACGGATTAACTTCTTGGTTGGAATGTTAGCGCGAATTGAATTTTTGTTGTTCATAGCTTCCTACTTCAAGTATCTCGGCTGCATCTAGTTTTTCTGCATCCATCATGGTGGCAATTCGTTGCATCGCTGCCACCAATTGGGATTGTTCCCAATCAGCGAGCGCTTGAAACTTACCGATAAAGTTTTCTTGCAAAGGTCGCGGGGCATCAGCTAAACGGGCCTCACCCGCCGCTGTTAATGTTAATACCACGCGACGTTTATCTAACGTACTGCGTTCGCGGTGAATCAACTGCCGGTGTTCAAGACGGTCAATCACGTTACTTACGGTGGCTGGGCTTAAGGTAATATTCTGTGCAACTGAGCTGGCAGTTATCCCGGCGGGGCAGGCTGCTATCTCACGTAAAATCAGCAGTTGTGGAGCGGTCAGCCCGGTTGTTTTATTCAACTGCTTTGAATACAAATCAGTCGCGCGAATCACCTTGCGCAAAGCTAATAATAATTCTTCGTATTTTTCCATAGATATCTCTCCCTGACTAGCGTCTAGCGGAGCGATCGGTCCGTCTAATTTGTACCACTAAGCCTAATTTAGGATGATCAAAGTAATGGGTTTCGTGACTAATCACTCGGCGTAACTGTTCTAAGCGGTAACTTCGTAAGAACCAATCACTAGTACTTTCAGTTGCTGTTAGCTGTTGCAGTGCCTGCTCAACTTGCGCACTTAATTGACGTTGATTGAAGCGCACTGCTTGCGGTTCGCGCAGCTCTAACTGGCTGTCGATATGTAAATAGTTGCCTACCAAATAAATATGAAGCAAGCCATCAAGCTCCCACACCGCCTCAGTGCGTTGGTTGTCTGGCCGGGGCTGGCGCAATGGTGGCGGATTCGGCGTGCCCGTATCACTGTAATTTAATTGCAATTGTTGCTGGTTGGCTTGTTCTAGTAACCAGTTAAGTTCGGTGAATAATTGCTCGCTCGCCGGCGCAGTTGCTTCGCTTTCAGTCAGCGCGGCTTTAGGTTGCGATGGTAGGTCAGTAGCACTGACTACCGGTGGTAGTTGATAGCCCGAAGGTGCATACTCATGACCGTAATTTTTGCCACCAAACAGGCGTAGGCTGTAATTCTGATTACGAGTAAAGACCGGGGTGCGGTAGGTGACATGGAGTAAAGGTGTCCCCACTCGCCGACGTTCTAGTTGCTCACGCATCTCAGTTAACTGATGTTGGCTTGCATCGAGCAAAAAGGGGCGCGTTGCCGTATTGATATCGCCGTTATAACCGCTGATCACCTTGGTTGGTGCCTGCGCTAGGCTGCGGAGTATCAGCTCGGGCTGATACCAAGGCCGGCGCTGCTCTAAATCTAATTCAGCTTGCTGGGCACACCAGAGGCTTGGAGCGCGAATCGCAGAGCTTTCAGCTTCAGTTCCAGCTTCTGGGCAAACGGGCAAATCGAATAAGAGTGCCCAAAAATCAGGTGCGTAGTAGCTGCTTAACAAGTCATGCGTGGGGCGCAATTGGCGTGGTGCTAGCCACGGGAAGTTTTCACTGGTATCAGCATCGAGGTGTTTAAAAACTAAAACTTCGACTTCAAACCAGCGCCAGCTTTCGGGGTCACTTAGTTTACTTTGGGCAACCGCAGTGGGAGCCAACATGCTACTGGTGATCATGACCGCCAACGGCACCAGCCATGCTGCTACTGAGCCTAAGAGTTTTGCTTGGGGGCGAAGTGAATGGCTGCTACTTAGCCTAGTTAAAAGCCTCATTCTGTGCCTCGTAATAATTGCTCCAACAGAGACTCTACCAGTTTCAACCGTACTTGAGTATCTTCAGTTTTCATAAGAATGCGTAAACGATTAGGACCGTCTAGTTTATATACATTCGGTTGGCTTTGGATAAGCTCAATCAGTTGTGCTGGTTGTACCTTATTATCTGGGCCAAACTCCAAGCTAATTCCCTGTTGACTACCTTCTACTTTGCGCAGCCCCAGCAACGCAGCTTGGTTACGAATAGCCGTTACTCGTACTAAGTTTTTAACGGGTTCGGGCAGTAAACCAAAGCGGTCAATTAACTCAACTTGAATTTCATCTAACTCGCGTGGGCCGTTGGCGCTGGCAATACGCTTGTAAAGGCTTAATCGAATATTCACATCGCCGATATAATCTTCCGGCAGCAACGCAGGAACACGTAACTCAACCTCTGCTTGGGCTTTTAACAATTGCTCAAGTGCTGGTTCTTTACCATCACGCATGGCTTGCACGGCCTGCTCGAGCATCTCCATGTATAAGGTAAAGCCGATGCTTTCAATTTGGCCACTTTGCTCGTCACCTAATAATTCACCAGCGCCACGAATTTCTAAGTCGTGAGTAGCTAACATAAAGCCAGCACCAAGATCTTCCAGCTGCGAAATAGCCTCTAGCCGTTTCAAGGCATCTTTGGTCATGCGTTTTGGATGCGGCGTTAACAAATAGGCATAAGCTTGATGATGGGAGCGCCCGACGCGGCCACGTAACTGGTGCATCTGCGCCAAGCCCAAATGATCAGCGCGGTCCATAATGATGGTATTGGCCGTAGGCACATCAATGCCTGTTTCAACAATAGTGGTACAAACCAAGACATTGAAACGCTGATGATAAAAATCAGACATGATACGTTCAAGTTCACGCTCACGCATCTGTCCATGCGCCACAGTGATGCGTGCTTCGGGCACTAATTCTGCCAATTCGCGTGCAGTTTTTTCAATGGTTTCAACATTGTTGTGGAGGAAATATACTTGGCCTCCGCGCAAAATTTCGCGTAACACAGCCTCACGAATAGTGGGTTCATCATACTCGCGTACGAAGGTCTTAACGGCCAAACGTTTGGCGGGTGGGGTCGCAATAATGGATAAATCTCGCACCCCATGCATGGCCATATTTAAAGTTCTTGGAATTGGCGTTGCGGTTAAGGTAAGAATATCAACATCAGCACGTAAACGCTTAATCGCTTCTTTTTGCCGAACACCAAAGCGATGTTCTTCATCGACAATCAGCAAGCCAAGATCGTGAAAGGCCACATCGGCGCTCAGTAATTTGTGAGTGCCAATCACCAAATCAATCTTACCAGCGGCGAGGTCTGCTAGGATTTGTTTGGTTTGTTTGCTGGTTTTAAAACGTGACAGTACTTCTACGCGGATGGGCCAATCAGCAAAGCGATCTTTAAAGTTCTCAAAATGCTGTTGTGCCAACAGGGTCGTAGGCACTAATACTGCCACTTGCTTGCCATCGTTAACCGCAACAAAAGCAGCGCGCATGGCTACTTCTGTTTTACCGAAACCTACATCGCCACACACTAGACGATCCATAGCTCGGTCACTTTGCATGTCATCGAGCACGCCAGCGATGGCCTGTTGTTGATCGTCCGTTTCTTCAAACGGAAAACTCGCCGCAAACCGGCGATAATCGTCTTGGTTAAGCTGAAAAGCATAGCCTGGCTTGGCTTCGCGTCTAGCATAGACATCAAGCAACTCTGCGGCCACATCACGAATTTTTTCTGCCGCTTTGCGTTTGGCTTTTTCCCACTGGTCGTTGCCTAATTTGTGCAGTGGAGCTGACGCTTCTTCACCTCCGCTGTAACGGCTCAGAACATGGAGTGAGGCTACCGGAACATATAAAATGCTTTGTTGGGCATACTCAATAGTCACAAACTCGGTTGTGATACCACCAGCCTCGAGGGTTTTCAGCCCCTGATAACGACCTACACCATGATCAATGTGCACCACCGGTTGGCCGATACGTAACTCAGCTAAGTTACGCACCATATTCTCGGCGTTGATGCCAGTTTGTGACTCTTTGCGGCGACGCTGGCTAATGCGGTGCCCTAGCAACTCAGTTTCAGTAATAATGGCAAGTTGTTGGGCCGGGAGAAGAAACGAGTGCACGACGGGGGCAATGCTAATAGCTGTCTGCGCAGTGCCATCGACAAATTGTTGCAGATCATCTACTTCGGCGAGCGCCAACTTAAGTGGTGCCAGTAGTTCTCGTAGGCTTTCACGGCGACCTGCAGATTCAACTAAAAATAGCACGCGGTACTGTTGCTGCTGTAGCTGGGTGAGCTTGTTGCGTAAGTTTTGCAGCGGGTCTTTGAGCTGGTGATTAACTGCGATATCGGCAAGGGCTTCGGTAGCAAAGTGCTGCGGCCCCGGCTGAGCTTTATCGCTGGGTACCATGGCACGCACCCGCGGCAATTGCTTAAAGCCGGCATGTAGTTGATCGACTGTCATGAACACTTGATGCGGTGCCAACAATGGACGCAAGGGATCATAGCGGCGTTGTTCATAACGTTGCTGAATGTCATGCCAGAGGCTGTCTAAACTGCCTTGGATATCACCAAAAGTGACCAGCAGGGCATTGTCCGGTAGATAATCAAATAAGGTCGCCATCTGCTCAAAAAATAGCGGTTGGTAATACTCGATACCGCCCGGGAATTGTTTATTAGAGACCTGGTAATACACTGAATCGCGCTCATTTGAGGCATTAAACAAGTCGCGGTAGCGAGCCCGAAACCCCTCAATTGCGGTCTCGTTAGTAGGAAACTCGTGAGCCGGCAGTAAATTGATTGCATCTATTTCGGTTGCCGACAGTTGGGTATCTGGATCAAACAGTCGAATAGAGTCTAATTCGTCGTCAAAAAAATCAAGCCGGTAGGGCTCATCACAGCCCATCGGGAATAAATCAAGGAGCGAGCCGCGCACGCAAAACTCACCATGCTCCATGACTTGCGCCACGTGGCGGTATCCAGCCCGCTCTAGGCGTTGTCGTAGCTGGTGAATATCTAGCTGCTGCCCTTTGCTCAACTGCAATGTCTGACCGCTGACAAAATCTTTCGGTGCCACCCGGTGCAGCAAGGTATTGAGTGATACAATCAAAGCTCCACGTTTGAGATCTGGTAATTGCGCGAGCACTTTGAGACGCTCAGAAATAATATCTTGGTGCGGTGAAAAGCTATCGTAAGGTAGGGTTTCCCAATCAGGAAACACCCACAGGTGTTCTCGCCAAGTTGGCGTAAAGTAGGCAATTTCTTGCTCGAGACGGTGCGCTTGTGGCGCATCAGGCGTCACTATCAAGACTGGACCGGGATGATTTTCAATGGTTTGGCCTAGGGCCATAGCAACGCTACTGCCATGTAACTCTTGCCAGGTAAGATCAATACTTGCTGAAGTTGGAGTAGGAGGGCTGAAAATTGATACCTGAGTCATGAATAAAATACGTCCGGATAGCCAACAATATAGGTTGTGATGAAGTATACCTGAACTTGCCGCTTGGATCAGTGGCGAGTTTTCTTTATGCTTGCATCGCGTTAATTTTTAGGAACATGCATGGGCCAGTCAGCAGCAATATACCTTGGGCTTCGTTATAGTCGTGCCAAGCACGGCAGTAAGTTCACCCGTTTTATTAATCGGTTTGCGTTTGCCGGGATTGTCGTGGGCGTCGCGGCACTCATCGTGGTGAGCTCGGTCATGAATGGTTTTGAACAGCAACTGAAACAACGTATTTTAGGTGTGGTGCCGCAACTCACAGTGAGCAGTGCAAACACTGCCGGCATCAGCGCAACCGACGCTTTTATTCAGCAATTGCCAGCATTACCGGGCGAGCGCGCGAAAGTGCCCCAGGTAAGTAGTGCCGGGGTGGTGCAAAGTGGCGGTCAGCTGCGTCCGGTACTTATTCAAGGGTTATTTCCTGAGGTGGATGGCGCCGCCGTGCAATGGCAACCGCTGCAACAGCACCTACAGTTCGGCGAGATAGAACGCTTGCAAGCAGGCAGTTATGGCGTTCTGATTGGTCAAGCCTTAGCGCAACAATTGGATGTCTGGCCCGGTGATAGTATCCGCGTGATTGCAGCCGCCGGCGGAGTTTACACACCCCTAGGCTTAATGCCAGCGCAACGGCAATTTACCATTGTTGGCATTGTAGCCATGCAATCAGAAGCCGATGGTCAGCTACTGGTGATGCACGGTAGCGATGCCGCACGGCTACTGCGTTTACCTGATTCACAGGTATCTAATGTGCGTTATTATTTCACCGATCCGTTTCAGGCGATTAGCGCTGCCGAATACTTGCAGCAGCAGTTGGGGCCTGACTTTAATGTGCGAAGCTGGCGCTCTCAATACGGTGAACTGTTTGATGCCGTAAACATGGAAAAACGCATGGTCGGCTTGATGCTTGGGCTGATTATCGCCGTGGCTGCGTTTAATATTGTGTCAGCGCTGATGATGCTCATTCAAGATAAGCAGACCGATATTGCCATTCTGCAAACCATGGGCATGCGCAAAAGTGGTATCTATCAGATGTTCCTCATGCAGGGCCTTACCAATGGCGTGATTGGCAGTCTGCTGGGGCTTACAGCGGGGGTATTGCTGGCTGGTAATTTAAACCAAGTGTTGAGTTTATTACAGGTAGATTTGAGTTTTACCGGGCAAGCCGGCTTACCTGTGCTAATGCAACCGGAGCAAATTGTCACGATAGTGCTGGCTGCGTTGTTATTGACCTTGTTAGCAACGTTATATCCAGCTTGGCGCGCTAGCCAAACTCAACCAGCACGGGCGTTAACCTATGAATAACCAAGCCGATACCGCAGCTGCGGCGCTTAGAGAGGAAGTACAGATGTTAATGGAATGCCGTCAAGTAAGTCGCCATTATCAAGATGGAGACCGGCAATTGCAGGTGTTGCAAGAGGTAGACTTAAAGATAGCTGCCGGTGATATGCTGGCCATTGTGGGTAGCTCAGGCTCTGGTAAATCCACCTTATTGCATTGTATGGGCGGCCTCGATCAAGTGAGTTCGGGCGAGATCCTCTATAAAAACCAAGCCATTCAGCAGTGGTCGAGTGCGCAACTAGCCGATTGGCGCAATCAGCAATTGGGCTTTATTTACCAGTTTCATCATTTGTTGCCAGAGTTTAATGCCCAAGAAAATGTGGCGATGCCACTGTTTATTGCTGGGGTGAAACGTGCCGAGGCACTCAAACAGGCCGCAGAATTGCTCGAACGAGTAGGGCTGCAGGCCCGTGCACGCCATCGTCCTAGCGAGCTATCGGGCGGTGAACGCCAGCGGGTAGCCATCGCGCGGGCGCTGGTGAATCGCCCCCAATTAGTCCTCGCTGATGAGCCCACAGGTAATTTGGATGATGCTACTGCGGCCAGTGTTTTTGCTTTGCTGCAACAGCTAAATCAAGAGCTGGCAACGGCTTTTGTGTTGGTCACACATGATCAAAGTTTGGCGGCACAACTGCCACGCACTCTCCATTTGCAGCATGGTAAATTGGTCACGGCTAGCGCTTATGCTGCAGCGCAGCGAGAGACAAACTGATGCGAGCTTGGCAGTTATCTTGGTTATTGGCGCGACGTTTTCGTGGTAAGCGTGAGCGCAGTGGCTTCGTTAGTTTTATCTCGGCGTCTTCGACGTTAGGGATAGCCCTTGGCTGTATGGTGTTTATCACTGGTCTAAGCGTGATGAACGGCTTTGAAGAGGTGTTACAGAAGCGTTTTTTGAGCTTGGTACCGCAAGTTGAATTTAGTGCGGTTAAGGGACAGCTTAAAGACCCTCAAGGGATTATTGAGTTGGCGCTAGCTCATCCTCAGGTAGCAAGTGCGCGAGCCGTTATTCGTAGCCAAGCACTGATCCAGCAAGGCACCGAATTTGTCGGCGTGCAACTAGAAGGTATCGCTACGGAACAGCCCCATGCCATTGCGGATTACATGCCAGCTGCAACCTGGCAACAATTACAACAACAACCTCGTGGCGTCGTATTAGGTAGTCAACTAGCAGCTCGCTTAGGCGTCCAAACGGGCGATAAATTAGCCTTGATGGTGGCTCAGCAGGGCAGTTTCAAACAGCCTAAACGCCAAGCTTTAACCGTGGTGGGTACTTTTACCTTCGGTGGCCAAGTGGATCACCAATACGCCTATGTTGATTTAACCACTGCGCAAGCTCTGATGGGCTTCAGCGAGGGGGCACAAGCGGTTGAGTTAACGGTGACAGATATTTTTGCGGTGCAGCAAATCGCCACGCAGTTAGGCTATCAAATTGACGATTATGTGTATCTTGACCACTGGATGCGCTCGCAAGGGCATTTGTATCGCGATATTCAATTGGTGCGCTTGGTGATGTATTTGGTGTTGGTGTTAGTGTTAGCGGTGGCCTGCTTTAATATCGTCTCAACTCTGGTGATGACGGTGCAAGAAAAACAGCGCCACATAGGTATTTTACGGACCATGGGATTGCGCCGCGTGCGCATCATGCAGGTATTCATTTGGCAAGGCCTGCAAAATGGGGTGTTGGGGGTTAGCTTAGGCGTGCTGGCTGGGGTTGTACTGACGAGCTCATTACCCTACCTATTGCAGTGGTTTCAGCAGCTAACGGGGGATACCTTGCTGGCAAGTGACGTTTATTTTGTCACTAGTATTCCCGTGCAACTGCAAGGGGTAGATATTGTCCTCGTGGCCTTGGTTGCTTTGCTGATGAGTGGTTTAGCAACGCTTTATCCGGCTTGGCAAGCATCGCGTACAGACATCGTTAAAGCTATTAGCGCAACTTAGTCTTCGCGCTAAGGCAAACAAGTTAATCAGGAGAGTTGGAATTATCCCGTTTGTCTTGTTTGTGCGTGCGCTCATGGGGACGCTGTGCGTGCGGTAAATGCTCAATTGCTCGCTCTTTGGCTGCTGCTAACATGCGTGCAGCACGAGCGCGCCACGCATTTACCACGGACTGTCGCCAGAGCAAACTGATACTAATATAACCGATAATACTGACCAGCACAGCCACAATAAAGCAGCCCAACAAAAAGGCTGGGCCAATAGTTCCTATGCTTTGCGCCAGCCAACCCCAGGACAATTCAAACGCAAAAGGCTGATTGCCTTGATCCAAAATCCAAGCCCCAAGCAAGTAGCAAAAGTAAAACAGCACCGGCATGGTGATTGGATTCGACACCCACACCAAAGCTACTGAAAGTGGTAAATTAACTCGCAATGGAATGGCCGCAGCAGCAGCTAGCAGCATTTGAAACGGCACCGGGATAAAGGCAAAGAATAAGCCCACTGCAAAAGCCCCGGCGGCGGAGCGTCGGTTTAAGTGCCAGAGGTTGGCATCATGCAGCAGACTTCCAAATATCTTCAAGCTACGACTATTCCGAATAGACTCATGGCTTGGCATGATGCGTTGAATAAATTTCTTCGGCATTTTTTCTCGTTCAGACCTGTTGGATCACCAACTAAGGTACAACATCCATGGATAGGTGGTTGTGCGCCGGGCTGTTTGGGTTTGCGATAAGCTTTACTTTAGGCAAACCGATAGCATTCTGGCAATGGTTATTAGCCTCAACTTTAGTCGTAGTGGCTACATTCTATTGGCCTGCACAGCGCCGGCATAGCATCTTGTTAGGGTGCCTATTGTGCGGTATTGGGTGGGGCTCTGGCAATGCCTATTTCAGTCAAAACTGGCAAATACCCCCAAAGTGGCAGGGGCAACATGTAACCATAAACTTAGTGATTGAAGAGCTCCCACAACATGCTGAGGATTATTGGCGTTTGGCTGGAACCCTAACCGCGATTGATGGTGAAGCGCTACCATCAGCATGGCTACAACCGAGTGTAAAAGTGCGTTTGAATTGGTATGAACCTACTGCAGAGCGTCTGCCTCAAGCTGGAGAAACTTGGCAATTGCAAGTCAAGCTGAGGGCTCCGCAAGGAGTTCGCAATGAAGGTGGTTTTTTTTACCATCGTTATTTACTGAGCCATGGTATTGTGGCGCTTGGCAGCATCAAGCAAGGCCACTATGTAGCTGGTAGAGCAAATTTACGACAACGCCTCTTTAATCAAATCGCGCAGTTAGAGTTAAGCCAAGGGGGCATTTTGGCTGCATTGTTGGTAGGCGAGCGGCAACTTATTCCTATCGAACAGTGGCAGGCTTATCAGCGCACCGGGTTAGCGCACCTGATTGCTATCTCAGGATTACATCTAAGTTTAGTTGCCGGATTTGTGCTGCTTAGTGCCAAGCAACTGGGGCGGCGGCTGGGGCAGCAGCGCAGTAGGCGTGAACGCTTGAGCTTAGTGTTACCGAGTGCTTGGTTGGCCTTATTAGTGGCGTTGGGCTATGCCTATTTGGCGGGGTTTGCTACCGCTACTACGCGCGCCTTTGCGATGTTGCTGGTGGTGTTATTACACAAACAAGCTGGCCTTTACACGCCGCCCTCGCGAGTGCTGCTGCGCGCGGTGGCGCTGGTATGTTTGGTGGAGCCATTAGCACCGTTGCAGCCTGGCTTTTGGTTATCGGTGCTGGCCGTTGCGAGTATTCTATTCATGCAGTGGCGCTGGCTGCCGGCTCAAGGTAAAGGTCGGGCTATCAGAATGCTCTGGCGGTTAGAGTGGGTGTTAACCTTGTTACTATGGCCGCTTACTTTGGTCTGGTTTGGTGGTTTGCCGCTATTAGCTCCAGTAACAAACTTACTTTTGGTGCCTGTGTTCTCCTTGTGGGTGTTACCGTTAGCTTTACTGGCTCTGCTGGCGATGTTGCTACAACTTAGTTGGCTGAGCGAGTTGCTGTTGCGAATTGCGCAGTGGCCGATAGAGCTGGTTGAACCGGTACTCCTGTGGCTAGCACAGCAACCATGGCAATGGTTAGCAGCCGAACATTCCGCACCCCTGGAACTCTTGTTAGTGGGGTTAGTCTGTTGGTTTTTACCGTTAGCTTGGTATTGGCGTTTAACCAGTCTAGCCGCACTGCTATTGGTGTTAGCTATCCAACAGCAGTTGGTGCAGTACCAACAGCATTTGTGGGTGCATGTGTTGGATGTAGAGCAAGGCAGCGCTGTGGTTATCGAACGCCAAGGTTTTGCGCTCTTGGTGGACGTGGGCGCGCGCTGGCCTAGTGGTGGTGATATGGCAGAGCGGGTGCTACTGCCTTTTTTACAGCAGCGTAGATTAACCCCCGAACTGGCTTTTATCAGCCACACGGACAGTGATCATCGCGGCGGCAGCGCTACGGTCAAAGCTCGTTATCCGCAGGTGCGTTGGTTCGGCAGCAATGAAGGCAGTGCTTGTGTGGCTGGCCAACAGGGCCATTGGCGTGGTGTGCATTGGCAAGTACTGCACCCGCGCCAGCTGTCGGATAATCAACACAACGATCAGTCCTGCGTGTTGAAAATATCCTACGGTGCATTACAGATGTTACTCCCAGGGGATATCTCCACCCGTGCCGAACGCCAATTGCTAGCCCAGCTAGCACCGGTAGAAGCCGAGGTACTGGTGTTGGCCCATCATGGCAGCAATAGCTCCAGTGAGAGCTACTTTTTGCAGGCGGTTAAACCAAGTATCAGTATCGCCAGTAGAGGCCGAAATAACGCCTATGGGATGGTTAGCCCAGTGGTAAAAGAGCGGTTGCAGCAGTTACAGATCCCGTTACTAGATACGGCCATGGGTGGGCAGATAAGCATCTATGCAGATAGTCAGCAGTGGTATGTACAACAGCCCTATGCCGCAGCTGTCAGGCCATGGTTTGACGCAGACAACTAGCCAGTTACTAGGTAAAACGGTTAGAATGGCGCTAATCTATGGCTAAATGATGGCTAAACTGCATATTACATGAGCACAGAAACTATCCCAGACGCTGTTAAACAGCGCACTTTTAAGCGCTTGTTAGCGTACATAAAACCTTATCGTGCAGCCTTTGCACTGTCGATTTTTGGCATGTTAGGTTACGCGGCCGTTGATACTTTTTTCTTCTCCCAGATAGAAACCCTGATTGATGATGGTTTAACCGAACATAACCCTAAAATTTTGCTTTACGGTGCAATTTTTGTACCTTTGGTCTTTATTGGTCGTGGCTTATTTAACTTTATTTCGACCTATTTCTTGAATTGGGTAGGTTTTCGGGTTGTGACAACCATGCGGCAACAGCTGTTTGACCACATGGTGAAGTTACCCGTGAGCTTTCACGACAACCACTCAACCGGCGAACTGCTGTCCAAAATTACCTACACCTCACAACAAGTCGCTGAGGCTAGTAGCCGTGCGGTGCTTGTCTTGATCCGTGAAGGTGCCTTTGTGATCGGCTTGTTGAGCTTGATGTTCTATCATAGCTGGCAGCTTAGTTTAGTATTTTTGGTGGTGGGACCGCTTATTGCTAAAGTGGTGTCCGTGGTTTCTAAACGTTTTCGGCAAGTATCGCGCCGTATTCAAACGGCAATGGGCAATGTCACCACCACGGCAGAACAGATGCTAAATGGGCATAAAGTGGTGGTGATGTACGAAGGCCAAAAACGCGAATCTAAACGCTTCAGTGATATTAATAATGTCACTCGTAATCAAAATATGAAGCTGATCACCTCGCAATCTCTAAGTACCTCCGTGATTCAGCTGATCGCCTCTTTTAGTTTGTCGATGGTGTTGGTGTTGGCCAGCTTTCCAGAGATGCTCACAGAGCTCTCGGCAGGTGCCTTTACCACTTTGTTAACGTCGATGATCATGCTACTGCGTCCGCTCAAACAATTAACCACTGTCAATAGTGATTTTCAACGAGGCATTGCCGCGGCGCAGAGTATCTTTGAAGTATTAGATGAGCGCCCAGAGCAAGATACCGGCAAGTTGGTGATAGAGCGAGCGCAAGGCAATATTCGTTTTGACGATGTACAGTTTGCATATGGCGATAGCGATGCGCCGGCTTTGGATCACGTTAGCTTTGAAGTAACGGCGGGTAAAACCTTGGCCCTGGTAGGGCGTTCGGGCAGTGGTAAATCGACCATCTCGAACTTGCTGACACGTTTCTATACCCCGCAAGGGGGTAGGATCTTGCTCGATGGCGTGGATATTTACGACTACAAACTCAAATGTTTGCGGCGTCAGTTTGCGTTGGTATCTCAGCATGTGACTTTGTTTAACGATACCATCGCCAATAACATTGCCTATGGTGCGCGTAGTGAGGTAACCCCAGAACGTATCCGCGAAGTAGCAGAACAAGCCTTTATCACCGAATTTACGGATAACTTGCCACTTGGGTTAGATACCATGGTTGGTGAGAATGGCGTGATGTTATCTGGTGGTCAGCGTCAACGGATCGCTATAGCCCGCGCTTTGTTGCGTGATGCGCCGATTTTAATTTTAGATGAAGCAACATCGGCGTTAGATACCGAATCAGAACGACACATCCAAAAAGCATTGAGCCGTTTACAGCAGAATCGTACCTCGATCGTGATTGCACATCGGCTATCAACCATCGAAAATGCCGATGAGATTTTAGTGATGGAAGACGGCAAAGTTCTAGAGCGTGGCAGCCATGCCGAGCTTATTGAACGTCAAGGCGCTTATTATCAATTGCACAGCCTGCAGTTTAATGGAGGCGAGTTGTAATGGCGTTGCAGCGGGCCTGGTACCGGCCCCGCTTAACTTGGTGGCTCGTTTTGCTGCTGCCGTTACAGGCCTTATTTGTGCTTCTCAGTAACCTGCGCCGATGGAGCTATAAAATTGGCTTAAAGCGCGCTTATCGAGCGCCAGTTCCTGTCATTGTGGTAGGTAATATTAGTGTCGGTGGCACGGGTAAAACGCCCGTCACTCAAGCGCTAATTGCTTGGCTAAAAGACCAAGGCTGGCAGCCCGCGATCATTTCACGCGGTTACGGCGGACAAGGGCCGTTTCCCTTATTGCTGGATAGCAATATCGACCCCGCTATCAATGCTCGCCATAGTGGTGATGAGCCTTGGTTGTTAGCGCAGCGCTGCCAGGTACCGGTAGCCGTTGGCAGCAACCGTGAGCAGAGTATCAAGCTGTTACTTCAACAGCATCCCCAGATTAATCTTATCGTCAGCGATGATGGCTTGCAGCATTACGCCTTAGCTCGTGATCTTGAACTGGCTGTGATTGATGCTGAGCGCGGCCTTGGTAATGGTTGGCGCTTACCCATGGGGCCGTTGCGGGAGCCACAGCACCGCTTACAGCAAGTAGATTTAGTGGTGCAGAATGGCACGGGTGAACATTGTTGGGGGTGGCCGTTTTCCTTACAAGCTGGTATCTGGCATCAAGTAGCGACTCAGCAGCCGATGCCATTACCGCCGCCGCCTTATGTGGCTGTGGCTGGTATTGGTCATCCGCAACGCTTTTTTACCACCTTAAGGCAGCTTCGTATCGAGCCTGCAGCTTGCTATCCTTTTGCCGATCATTATGCTTATCAAGCTAGCGACTTTGCGTCCATGCCAGCTAACCATACGGTTTTAATGACGGAAAAGGATGCCGCTAAATGCCGCTCTTTCGCCCCTGAGAACTGGTATTATTTGCCAGTGCAAGCGCACTTTGAACAAGATTTTTGGCTGCAATTGCAACAGCTGCTAGCGCCTCTAGCAGCTCAACAGCAAGTCGCCATATCAACGGAAGCGAATGGATAGTTTGTAGGTTTTTGAGGAGTAGAGAATGGCTGTAGATAATAAAACATTAGCAATCTTGGCTTGCCCCTTATGTAAGGGGCGCTTGGTTTGGCATGCGCCAAGCCAAGAATTGATTTGCCGTGGTGATAAATTAGCATTTCCTATTCGTAACAATATTCCCATGCTGTTGACTACCGCAGCACGCGAATTAACAGCGACTGATTTGGAGCAACTTCCCTCATGAGCTTTACAGTGATTATTCCGGCGCGGTACGCCTCCACTAGGTTACCGGGTAAGCCGTTGGCGATGATTGGTAATAAATCGATGATTCAGCGGGTATATGAGCGCGCTGCGGCAGCCGGTGCTGCGGAAGTGATTGTTGCCACCGATGATCAACGTATTGTGGATGCGGTTGAAGCGTTTGGTGGTCGCGCTATGTTAACCTCAAGTGCCCACAATTCGGGCACTGAGCGCATTGCTGAAGTGATCGAATATTTAGCGATTGCGGATGATCATGTGGTGGTTAATGTGCAAGGTGATGAGCCTTTTATACCGCCTGAGATAATCCGCCAAGTAGCAGACAATTTAGCCAACCAAAAGCAAGCACAGATGGCGACCTTAGCCGTGCCTATTCATAACTTGGAAGAAGTTACCAGCCCTCATGCAGTAAAGGTGGTCACTGATGTGAACGGTTATGCTTTGTACTTTAGTCGGGCGCCAATTCCTTACGAGCGCGATGGTTTATGCCGCGCACGCTTAGGTGAGCTTGCCGACTATCGTCGCCATATTGGCATTTATGCCTACCGGGCAGGTTTTGTTTGGCGTTATGTTGAGTGGGAGCCAAGCCCGCTTGAACAAATCGAGTCGTTAGAGCAATTACGAGTGCTTTGGTACGGTGAACGCATTCATGTTGCGGAAGCCATTGCTTCGCCGCCGGCTGGTATTGATACACCAGCCGACTTAGCACGAGCTAATCAGGAAGTAACTGACTAACTTTTACCTGCGCGTGCTGGCACAACCGCTGCCAGCGCGCTCGCATACCTATCAAACGGGCATAGGCGTAAGGTACCAAGAACAAACTGGTGAGAGTCGAGAAGACCAAACCACCGATGATGGCGATCGCCATAGGTGCATAAGGAGGACCATCGCCACCAATTTGAGTGGTGCCGAAGGCTAACGGCAACAAACCTAATACCGTGGTTGAAACCGTCATTAATATGGGCCGCAAGCGGCTGACACTTCCCTCAATGATGGCTTCTTGCAGGCTTGCTCCGCTAGCCAGTAATTGGTTGATGCGGTCGACTAAGACAATGCCATTATTCACCACAATTCCCATCAGGATCAAAATCCCGATCATGGCCATCACAGAAATCGACTCTCCGGTGATGAGTAGCGCCCAAAACACTCCAACAATAGAGAATAAGAGCGAGGTTATGATCGCTGTCGGGAGCAGGATTGACTCGAACAACGCAGCCATAACAATGTAGATCAGAGCCACGGCAAGTAGGGTATTCACCAGCATAACGCTTTCGTTTTCACGTTGCCGTTCAAAGCTACCATCTAAACTCCACAAATAACCCTGCGGTAACTGCAACTGACTCAGAGCCGCCGTGATTTCATCACGTGCTTCGTTGGTGGTAAGGTCGGTTAGGTTAGCATCGATCGTTAATGACGTACTAGGTTGCCGGGTTTAACGTAACGAAAAGCAATGTAGCCACTGATAGGTGCTCGAATCTCGGTTTCTGCGAGATTTAATGCTGCCATGTCGTATTTAGCTTGTAATATCTCGGCTTGAAAGCGCAGTTTGTCATACGCATAAGCACTGATCATGTCGCGCTCAGCCATATCCTTTACGCGTTTTAATTCTTGTTTGATGGAGTTTAGCTCGGCGCGAGCTTGGGCTACCTGAGTTCGATATTCATCGTCACGCATGTGAGCGAGTAGTTGCCCGGCTTCAACATAATCACCTTCTTCAACCAAAATAGTTTCAGAACGTGCCAATTTTTTCGCTAGTGTCTAAAAAAGTGGCTTAACCCTTTGTTTTAAAGGTCTTATACAGGTGCCTTGATGTTTTAGATGGAGACGAGACAGAAAAGGTTTATTGAGGAGAAAACAAAAAAAAGCACTCCTAAGAGTAATGCCGATCAGTTAAGAAATATTTTAGCGATCGGTTGACCGATCCTCCCAATGGATCAGAATCCGTAGTTAGTTAATTCTAGCTACGGATTTTTTTATGC
>JTFO01000987.1_pt1 | contig 32663 bp, 29 predicted proteins | sample 235411 | NCBI WGS metagenome assembly JTFO01 (sample SAMN03067590, study PRJNA260953) | activated sludge metagenome | biome: Sludge; feature: Wastewater; isolation source: CETP activated sludge from laboratory augmented bioreactor treating... | place: India:Gujarat | collected 2013-04
GGCTGTTGCCGATTATGCTGAGCGAAGGTACCGGTAGCGAAGTGATGCAGCGTATCGCTGCGCCTATGATAGGCGGCATGATTGTAGCGCCATTGCTGAGTTTGTTGGTGATACCAGCAGTGTATTGGTTGTACTTAAAGCGGCGGTGAAAATCGCCGTTTAGTTAGTATAAATTTTACTAAAAACTAGTGAAATAGCTTAAGTAACCATTCCTCATCTCGAAGGGTTGCGACTTAACTTGTTGTTTTATAGGTGTTTATCAAAGTTGGCACAGCATTTGCTTAAGTCTTAGCAAGTGATTAAAAAATCAGACCAAAGGTTGCAGCGTAATTTAGCCGCTGCAACCGGTCTCATAACCAACATGGATAAAAGGAATAAAACAATGAAAAAGCAACAGGTTGTATGGAGCTTTGCGACTGGATTAATCGCCTTGGTAACGTTAGCCAGCATGCCCTTTCAAGCCGCTGCTACTACTGAACAGCAAAAAACCATGAGTGCCGAATATCAAGTCACCAGCAGCACTAAGCTCAGCTTGGATTCAGGTGTTGGAGAAATTAAATTTGTTGCGACCACTGGCGACACCCTGTCAGTTACCCTAACAGCCAAAGCTGATAGCGACAAGATGTGGAACGACGGTGACCTTGAGGCGGTTCAATTAACTGCAAAAGAAGACGGTGACCGTTTGGTGCTAAGCGTACCAGAGCAAGATAACGTTAAGCTTGATTGGGTGATTCAGCTGCCCAAGATTGCGTCCGTAGATGCAGATTTGGGGGTAGGCACCATCGGTGGTGAGATGTGGACGACCGACATCAATCTGGATGTGGGCGTAGGCGAAGTGGACCTTGAGTTACGCGGCGACCTAGCCATCATCACCAGCGATATTGGCATCGGCGACAGCCAGGTAAAGGGCGTAGCGGAAGTCGAGAACAACCGCTTCTTGATGACCGCCAGCAGCAAAGGTCGTGGTGCGGGTACCGCGGTAGTCTCTATCAACCTAGGTGTGGGTGATTCAAACGTTAAAGTAAGCACCTACTAACCTAACTTGAACACGCATTGTTGAGCGGCAAGTTATAGCAGCACCTGCCAGCCCTGTGGTGGGTGCTGCTGCCGCAATTGTTTATGTACTTCATCCGCCACATCTGGTTTTAAATGATTGATCCATACCCGTTTTGGCGGCTGCGTCAACTCAGCTAAGAGTTGCAAACATAGCTGTGGGGTCAAATGACAGCTTTGCTTGGCCACTGCTGCCAATTCATTAGGAAAGCTACACTCCAAAATAATATCGTCAATCACTCCCAACTGATTAATCTGCTCAACCAGACTGCTGGCATAGCCAGTATCGGCCACATACACTGTGTGTTGCTGCTCTTTGCAAATAGAATAACCGAAGGTTGGCACCGTATGATAGGTGGCAAAAGGGGTCAGGCTAATGCCATCAATAGCAATGGTTTGCCCTGCAGTGATGGTTTGTAAGCGCAACAGTGGTGCTGCTTTGCTGGGTAGTTCCTGCATATCGGGCCAGATGACCCAATTAAACACATGCGCTTGGATAGCCGCAATAGTATCGGCCGAGCCATAGACAGTGACAGGTTCACCAGCATCAGCAACATTAAATAAGTTACCTAACAGCATAGGTAAACAAGCGATATGATCGCTGTGGCTGTGAGTAATGAAAATATGCCGCACTTGCTGCATCTGCTTTAACAACAATTGGCTGACACCAGTACCTACATCAATCAGAATACGTTCTGAAACTTGCACACAGGTACTACCGGTCATGCCACCGAGGCCACCACTTGCTCCTAACACTGCTATATTCATTTTACTCGCATCACCAACGCATACATCACCGGCACTACAACCAAGGTAAGTAAGGTTGCAAAGCCCAAGCCAAACATGATCACCACCGCCATGCTCACAAAGAAGTCATCAAACAGCAGCGGAATCATCCCCAAAATCGTGGTGGCGGCAGTCATAGCGACGGGGCGCACCCTACTCACGGAGGCGTCCACCAGTGCTGTTATGGCTGCTTTACCAGCACTTAATTCTACGCGCACTTGTTCTAATAAGACCACGCCATTTTTAACTAACATGCCCGATAAACTTAAAAAGCCTAATAACGCCATAAAACCAAAGGGCTGATCAGTGAGCCATAGCCCCAGAGTAACCCCAATCAGACTCAAGGGAACTGTGGTCCACAGTACCCCAGCTTGACGGATAGAGCTAAACAGCAACACAGTAATAATGAACATCACCAAAAACGCCAATGGCAAGGCTTGAAACACTGCGCCAGTGGCTTTTTGTGATGCCTCAAACTCACCACCCCAGCTTAACTCATAGCCGAGCGGCAAGGGAATGGCTTCAATATCTGGGCGCACTCGGGCTAACACCATGGCGGGCGTTTCGTCAGAGAAAATATCATGATCAGCCATCACTGTGATGGTTCTTTTCCGGTCGCGTCGCACAATCAGGTAATCTTCGGCGGCAAGCTGAATGCCATGCACCACCTGACCCAGCGGAATATGCTGTTGCAACGCCGAGCTATAAACTTGCAGCTCAAACCAGTTATCGAGATCGCTACGTTCCGGTGCTGGCGCTCGAACCAAAATCGGCAGTAACTCGGTACCATCGCGATAGACTCCCACCGTTTGCCCGGTGAAATTACGTTTAAGCACATCATCAACGTCTTGTTTGGTAATGCCTAACCGTCGCGCTGCAGCTTCATTAAAGTCTACTTCGAGCACTTTGGTACGTTGGCGCCAGTTATCGCGCAGATTATGAACCCCAGCATCGGCTGCCATAATCTGCCGAGCCTGGTCTGCAAGTTGACGCAGCACCAACGGGTCAGGGCCGCTGAAGCGCGCTTCGAGCTTCGCTGTTTGGGAGGGGCCCATTTCAATGGGCTTGATCTTAAATTCAACATCGGGTTGCTGCTGTTGCAGGTAGCCTTCAAATTGCTCGAGTATCCGTTGCAAATGCTGATTATCGGTACCACGCAGAATCAACTGGGCATAGCTTTCGTAGGATTTTTCGACCATATAGGTGAGGGTAAACCTAGGAGCGCCTTGGCCTATGGTGGTGGCAACAAAATCTAAGCCAGCAGCTTCTTGGCCTGCTTCTGTTTGTTGCAAGTACTCTTGTTGCAAGTAATGTTCAAGCTGTTTCACCTGCTGTGAGGTCGAGCGAATATCGGTTCCTTGCGGGTACCATAAATCAATAAAGGCCATCGGCGTCGTACTGGGCGGAAAGAAAGACTGTTTTACGCTAGTAAAACCATATCCAGCCAGCACCAACAGCGCCAACATCACGGCTACCGTGGTTTTTCGCCAACTTAAAAAGCCCAGCAAAAGCTTGCGGTAGCCTAGAAATACCCAGTGTTGATAAACATGGTCATCATCTTCGGGCTGCTCGATGGCGCTACGCGCGCGAGCATCTTTGCGAAACAGAATATTACCCAAGAACGGCGTGAGAGTGATGGCAGTAAACCAACTCAATAGCAGCGATATAAACAGTACCCAGAACAACGAGTTGGCGTATTCACCGCTAGCATCTTTAGATAGCCCAATCGGCGCAAAGGCAATGATGGCAATCGCTGTCGCCCCCAGCAGTGGCCATAAATTTTGTTGCACTACGTCGCTGGCGGCTTGAATCCGCGACAAACCACGTCGCACCCCAACCAGCATACCTTCGGCCACGACTATGGCGTTATCAACTAACATGCCTAAGGCAATAATCAAAGCGCCAAGAGAGACCCGTTGCAGCTGAATATCCATTAAATACATGAAGATAAAACTACCGAGCACGGTCACTAGCAGGACACTACCAATCAACACGCCAGATCTCAGCCCCATGGTCACCAACAAGGCTACCACCACAATCACCACGGCTTCGGCTAGGTTGATAAGAAAGTTGGTGACGGATTTATCCACTTCACTGGGTTGATCGTAGATGTTGCTGATCTGCATGCCGACCGGTTGGGCGTATTCTAACTCAGCCATTTTAGCAGTAACGCGTTCACCTACTTCCACCACGTTCACGCCAGGAGCAAAAGACAGTGCTAGCCACAAAGATTCTTGCCCGTTGTAACGCACCATATGGGTTGGGATTTCTTGGTATTCGCGAGTTACAGTGGCCACATCGCGTAATAAAATCCGCTCTTCTGCGCCTGGGTTACTTATCATCAAATCAGCGAGTGCGGCAACATCTTGGAATTCACCACTGGTTTGCAAACGGATGCGCTCCTCACCAATTTGCACGCGGCCGGCATCGCTAACTGCATTTTGTGTTTGCAGTAGATTCACCAACTGCTGTGGAGCAATACCAAAGTTAGCAAGCTTCTCGCGCGACACTTCGACAATCACTTGCTCGTTCTGTTTGCCGGCTACCATCACCTTACCTATGCCTTTCACTAGCACCAGTTCGCGGCGTAAAAAATCGGTGTAATCAGCAATGTCTTGATAGCTGTAGCCGGGGCCGGAAATCGCAAAGGTCATGCCGTACACATCAGCAAAGTCATCTTTCACCATGGGCACTCCGCTGCCGGGCGGAAGTTGAGGCTGGGCATCGTTAATCTTGCGCCGTAACTCATCCCACACCTGTGGCATCTGATGTTTGCGCAAGGTACTTTGCATTTCTACGGTGATTTGGCTAAGCCCAGGTTTAGAGACCGAAGTAATGTGGTCAACATTGGCCAGTTGCTGGATGGCATTTTCCAGCTTGTAGGTGACTTCTTCCTCAACTTGTTGCGCCGTTGCGCCAGGGTATTGGGTAATGACCATGGCTTGCTTCAGCGTAAATTCAGGATCTTCTAAGCGACCAATATTAAGCAGCGCGATAATCCCGCCAAGTAAGAGAATAAATAGCACCATCCAGCTGGTGGTGGTGCGCTTCATACTGTAACGAGCGATATTCATTACAGACCTCGCTCTTTAGTCCATGGCCGTACCTGCTGCTGGTCTGTTAATGCATGCACTCCAGCAACGACAATTTGCTCGCCATCGACTAGGCCTGCGGTCACCTCAATGCCGTGACTGGTTACCGCACCTATGGTAATCGAACGCAGCTCCACCACGCCGGCCTCGGGCTGATAGACCCACACGGCATGACCGCTGCTAGCCGCTTGGGTGGCTGGTGAAAACACCGCAGAACTAGGCACAATAATGGCCGCTGCTGCTTGTTGAGCAATGGCGCTAGCGTCTACCTCAAGGGCGGCAGACATGCCTGGGAGTATGTTTAAGTCTGTCGGTACCGGTAAGGTGAACACCACTTTATAGGTGTTGGTAGCCGGGTCTGCAGTAGCATCCCACTCTTTAAGAGTGGCTTTGAAGCGACGCTCTGGGGCTGCTGCAAAGATCACATCCGGTTGATAATCTGTCTGTCTTTGCACACGTGCAAATAAACTCTCAGGCACCCGAATACTCACGTCTACGGCATTACTGAGCTGAATGGTGGCAATAGCTTGCTGGGGTTGCACCGTTTCGTAACGCTCAACAAAAACATGAGCCACGGTACCGGCAAAAGGCGCGCGTAATTCGGTGTATCGCACATTCGCCTTGGCCGTCTCTAGGTTCGCGCGGGCCACTTCGAGGTTAGATTTAACTTCATCAAACTGTTGCGGTGAAATCACCCCTTGCGCCACCAAATTCTCAGTACGAGTAAATTGTGCTTGGGCTAACTCAAACCGAGCTTGTGCTTGGTCGAGCACCAATTGGTAGTCAGTTGGGTCTAGCTTGGCAATTAACTGCCCCTGACTCACATCATGACCTGCTTTGACCGGAAACTCGGTAATTTCACCAGCGACTCGAAATGCCAGTTGTGCCACTTGCGCAGCTTCAACCACAGCTGGGAAGCGGCGAATCCGTTCTCCCTGACCGTAGCTTACCGTCATTAACTTCACCGGTTGAGCGACAGCCTTGGGCGCAGCTGCTTCTGGAGCTGGAGAACAAGCGCCTATGCTGATAACAGCAACCGTTAACAAAGACCAAGTAACTAGACGAGCTGGGTAATTCATGGGGCGACCTCTGCGTGGTATTCACCAAGCGTTTAAGAAAACTTAGGCTGTTATTTTAGCCAAAGCAAAGCTAAAGTAATACTGAATAAAAATTAAAAACATCTTAAGAAAAACTTATGGGGTTAACGATGAAGCTGAACCAACTAGAAATGCTCATTCATTTGGCTGAAGTCGGTTCGGTGCAAGCCGTTGCTGAACGCATGCATCGCACCCAAGCTGCGGTCAGTATGGCACTAAAAAACCTCGAGCAGGAAGCTGGTTTCAAATTATTGGATCGCAGTGGCTATCGCTTAGCGCTGACACAGCGTGGCCAACAGTTTCTGCGCCAAGCCAGTGAGGTGATTCGGCAAAATCAACGACTGCAATCGCTCACCCAGCAATTACGCACCGGGGCTGAACCGCAGCTGCGGATTTCTTATGACTACACCTGTGCACCGGCGGTGTTGTTTCCTGCGCTGCAGCAGTTACAGCAGACCTTTCCGGCAACGGAGTTATTGTTAAGCGGCGATTCCCAGTTGCGCTCGTTACGGAAAATTCGTGATGGCGAAGCTGAATTGGCGCTGTGCCCTTGGTTACCGGTGTTTCGTCAGCACGGCGATTTTGAGACGGTAAGGGTGCGACCGTTTGAATTACTGATTGTGGTAGCACCAGCGCTGTTGCAGCAAGCCGGTTTAGTTGACTCGGCGGCAACCCATCCTGCAGCAAAAAAAACTGCAATAAAAGTGTCACGCCAAGACTTGCTGGATTTGCCCATGTTGATCCCGCAAAATCAAGATGTTGGTATTGATCTTGATATTATCTTACGGATGCCCGGTCAGCAACGGATTAGAGTGAATGACTCCATCACCCAACGCGAGTTATTGCTAGCTGGGATGGGATGGGGGATCATCCCCGGCGATCTGGTCGGTGATGCCATCGCACAACAGATGTTGCGGCCTATTGATATTCCGGGTTTTATTAATCAGGTGAACCTAGAGGTACACATGGTTCGTTCAGCGGAACGCTTAGCTGGCCCAGCTGAACGGCTGATTTGGCAGTATTTTGCTGGTGCTCGTAGTGATACTAGTAGTGATACTAGTAGTGATACTAGCGGCGAATATTAAAGTCAAAGACAACTTTGCGATTGACGGTATCGACACTGGCCCCATTCACATACCGCGGTGCATAGCGCCACTGCTGCAAGGCTTTGGTGGCGGCCCGAGCCCAAGCTTTATGGCTGGCTTCTTCGACTCGAATATTTTCCACCATGCCTAGCTTATTAATATCAAACATCAAGACCGTTGAACCGCTATGACCGTCACGCGCCATGCTAGGCGGAAACTTCGGGTTCACTCGATAAATCGGGGTCGGTTCTTCTTCGTCACCAATACCGCGCCCCATAGCGGCAATAGCTAAACAATGCTTGGTGGCTTTATCGCTTTCACCAATGCCTTCATACGTAGCAACCAAACGCGCATGGCTCATGTACTTGATACTCAGTTGGGTCTCTGAGGCTTGCTCAGTAAATGGGTGTTGGCTGATTTTCTCAAAGTAGTCAGTTGCACTTCGGGTTTGTTGGTTCACTTCTAAATAACGAGCCGCTGAGAACTCTGCCAACAAAGTTAAGTCATGGCTTGCGCCAAGCTGTTGCTGCGCTTGTTCAGGAAAATCAAGCAGGGCTCGACTAGCTGGGTTGCCTTGTGCCAACAACAAGGTGGCAGCGTCAATTTTGAGTCGTAGTTGTTGTTCAACGCTAAGGCTAGGAGAGCGTTCTGCCGCTTCGATTAAGCGTTCAAATAGGGCTCGGTTTTTGCGTAAATGAGCGCGCACGGGTTGAGTTCGTAACACCATCATCAGCGCCGGGATCAGTTCATCGGCGTCGGCGCCGTATTCGCTTTCGTAGGTATCGAGCACGCTGGTAGCAAGGTCAGCAAAATCACCGCTGCTGTGCTGGCTCGGAGTTAACACATTCAGAAAGGACAGTTTCATTTTAGCCGTATTGATGTGCTCGTCACCAAAATAAGCACTGGCCGCTTGATAGGCGCTTTGCGCGTAGCTTCTTAGCTCGTGGCTAGGGAGTTGTTGCTGGTGCGCTTGCTGTAAGGCAGCATAGGCCTGCTCAAAGGCACTTGCTGCGCTGGTCTCGGCTGCAGTCTCAGCTAACGCTTGCGGGGGCGTGAGTGAAGCACCAAGTAACCCTGCGCTTAATAGCAAATTGCGAACCATGAGATGCATGAGAATTCCTTGTCGTTATTGTTATATTTTTTTAAAAAATAACAAACAAGAATAGCGAAGGCAAATGATTTACAGATCGCGCAATAAAAAAGAGCTGACCTGGGGCCAGCTCTTTTTTTTACTTACATTAACCTAGGTTAATGGTCGGAATGATGTTTGCTTTCGCCGCAGCTTCAGCCGCACGGAAGGCATCCATTTGATCAAAGTTTAAGTACTTATAAACTTCGCCAGCCATTGAGTTAATGTCTTTAGCGTATTCCATGTACTCTGCAGGCGTTGGTAATTTACCTAAAATCGCACCCACGGCAGCTAATTCAGCTGAAGTTAAGTACACGTTAGCGCCATCGCCTAAACGGTTCGGGAAGTTACGCGTAGAGGTAGATAATACCGTTGCACCTGGCTCAACTCGTGCTTGGTTACCCATACACAATGAACAGCCTGGCATTTCAGTGCGCACGCCATTGTTTGCGTAGATGTTGTAGTAACCTTCTTCACGTAGTTGCGCTTCGTCCATTTTGGTTGGCGGCGCAATCCACAGACGCGTGTTGAGCTCTTCGGTGTTTTTCTCTAACAACTTACCAGCTGCACGGAAGTGACCAATGTTGGTCATACAAGAACCAATGAACACTTCGTCTACTTTATCGCCAGCAACTTCGCTTAAGAATTTAGCGTCGTCTGGGTCGTTTGGACAACAAACAATCGGCTCTTTAATGTCAGCTAAATCGATCTCGATAACCGCAGTGTATTCAGCGTCAGCATCAGCACGCATTAATTGTGGGTTCGCTAACCATTCTTCCATTTTACGTGCGCGACGCTCAAGGGTACGGGCATCGCCGTAGCCTTCGTTGATCATCCAACGCAACATGGTGATGTTAGAACGCAAGTACTCAGCGACCGACTCTTCTGACAAGTTGATGGTACAACCCGCAGCTGAACGTTCGGCTGACGCATCAGATAATTCAAAGGCTTGCTCAACGGTTAAGTGATCAAGGCCTTCGATTTCTAAGATGCGGCCAGAGAAGATGTTTTTCTTGCCGCGTTTTTCTACGGTCAATAAACCTTCTTTGATAGCAAAGGCAGGAATGGCATGAACCAAATCACGTAAGGTGATACCAGGCTGCATCTCGCCTTTAAAGCGTACTAATACTGATTCAGGCATATCTAGTGGCATGACGCCGGTAGCAGCTGCGAAAGCAACCAAGCCTGAACCTGCTGGGAATGAAATACCTAGCGGGAAACGGGTGTGTGAGTCGCCACCAGTACCTACGGTATCAGGTAACAACATGCGGTTTAACCAGCTGTGGATGATTCCGTCACCTGGACGCAAACTTACGCCGCCACGGTTCATGATGAAATCAGGCAGAGTATGCTGGGTTTCAATATCAACAGGTTTTGGATAAGCCGCGGTATGGCAGAATGACTGCATGGTCAAATCAGCAGTAAAGCCTAAACAAGCTAAATCTTTCAGCTCGTCACGTGTCATTGGGCCGGTGGTGTCTTGTGAGCCCACGGTGGTCATTTTCGGCTCGCAATAAGTACCCGGACGGACGCCAGCCATACCACAAGCCTTACCGACCATTTTCTGCGCTAAGGTGTAGCCTTTACCTGTATCTGCTGGCTGCTCTGGCTTCAAGAATAGCTCAGACGGACCTAAACCTAGAGCTTCGCGAGCTTTTTCAGTTAAACCACGACCGATGATCAGGTTGATCCGACCGCCAGCGCGTACTTCGTCTAAAATCACGCGCGAGGCATAGTCGTACTCAGCAATCACTTCGCCAGCTTCGTTTTCAATTTTGCCAGCATAAGGGTAGATGGTAATCACATCACCCATGTTCATTTTTTCTACATCTGCTTCAAACACTAACGCACCAGCGTCTTTCATGGTGTTGAAGAAGATTGGCGCTACTTTGCCACCAATACAGATACCACCAGCACGCTTGTTTGGCGTACCAGGCATGTCTTCACCAATAAACCACAACACTGAGTTGGTGGCTGATTTACGTGATGAACCTGTACCAACCACGTCACCTACAAACGCGACTGGGTGGCCTTTTTGCTTCAGCTCTTCAATTTGCTTAGCCGCGTCAGTAATACCTTCGCGTGGCATTTTGTACATGGCTTTAGCATGTAATGGGATATCTGGACGAGACCAAGCGTCTGGCGCTGGTGACAAGTCGTCGGTGTTAGTTTCGCCAGTGACTTTAAAGACGGTAGTTTTGATCGCTTCAGGTAATTCATCACGGCTGGTAAACCATTCAGCGTCAGCCCAAGATTCAATCACTTGCTTGGCTAGCTGGTTACCCTTTTTCATTTTCTCTTCCACATCGTGGAAGGCATCGAACATCAGTAGGGTATGCTTCAATTCTTCTGCGGCTAACTCGCCTAATTCAGCGTCGTCTAGCAGCTCAACTAGGGTCTCGATGTTATAACCACCGTGCATGTTACCTAACAAAGCAACAGCGGCTTCTTTGCTAACAATCGGGCTACTGGTTTCGCCTTTAACGATGGCTGATAAAAAGCCGGCTTTAACATAAGCAGCTTCGTCTACGCCTGGCGGTACACGCTCAGACACTAGCTCGACTAGGAAGTCTTCTTCGCCCGCTGGTGGGTTTTTTAATAATTCTACTAAATCAGCAACTTGCTCTGCTGTCAGTGGCTTTGGCGGAATGCCTTCTGCGGCCCGCTCTTCGACATGCTTACGATATTCTTGCAGCACTGGGTACCCCTTTTGCTGTTGCGGTTAATAAAGTGCCACGAATTATACGGGCTTTTGTTACATATTTGAATTGACATAAGTGTTTTCCCGCATATTTTTGCGATAAACATGATGAATACTCAACAAGTAAGGCATAACTGATAATTAAAATTGATATCAAAACAAGCGGTTAAACATTTGTGATAGCTGTCGCCTTGATAAAATAGGATCTTTGCATAATCTTTACTACCTTTTGCGAGTATCAATCAGCATCAGCTAACCGAGCAACGGCGTCCCGATTTGAGTCGGCTGTATCAAGGGGGGCGGGTGTTAGTGAGTGAAATAACCGCCAGTGCCGCTGAACATTTAGCCCAAGCGCTGCGTTTACGCGGCTTTAGCTTGCATGGCCAAACCACTCGCGGGGCCTTCTCGCCAACCATTGTGAAGAGCCTACCCAACGGCTGGATCATCGGGGTCTCTATGTACGCCCCAGCCACCCTGCTTGACGGTCATGGTCAGGCGTTACCCGAAGGCGCCGGCTTAGTTCCCGATCAGGAATTGCCGGCGACTTGGGTGTTTCCGGTGCGTTAGCTGTTGGCTTGCGTTTGCACGCTAGCATCAATCCAAGCCCGTACTTCTTGTTCCAAAATATCGAGCGGCACACTGCCGTTTTTCAGCACCTGATGGTGAAACTCGCGAATATCAAAATGAGCACCAAGGGCATCTTCGGCTTCAATGCGTAGCTTACGGATCAGCATCTCACCTAGTTTGTAAGACAAAGCTTGCCCAGGCCAGGTAATGTATCGATCAATTTCTGTTTGCACGTTGTGCATACTCAGTGCCGTATTCGAAGCCATAAACTCCATCGCTTGGTCACGGCTCCAGCCCATGGCGTGCATGCCTGTATCTACCACCAATCGAGCGGCACGCCACATTTCGTAGCTGAGCCGACCAAAGTCACTGTAAGGGTCTTGATAAAATCCAGCTTCTTTACCTAGCCACTCGGCATACAAGCCCCAACCTTCGCCAAAAGCAGAAATGTACGTGTGGCGACGGTAAGCCGGTAAGTCTTCCATTTCACGCGCTAGCGCTCCCTGCAAGTGATGCCCAGGCACCGCCTCGTGCAAGGTTAACGCCTCCATCTGATATAGCGGGCGGCGCTCCAGCGCATAGGTATTGACCCAATAAAAGCTGGCACGGTCATCACGGCCGGTACCGGCATAGCGGCCGGTGGTGTACTTAGGCGCAATCTCTGCTGGCACCGGGGCTATGCCATAGGGCTGGCGCGGCAGCAATTTAAAGAACTTAGGAAGCTCACCATCCATCTTCTTCGCAATATAAGACGCGTATTGCAACAGCTCCTCGGCGCTTTTTGGATAAAACTTCGGGTCGCTGCGCAAATAATCAGTGAATTCTGCAAAACTGCCTTCAAAGCCAGTTTTTTCAATCACTAATGCCATTTCATTACGGATACGTTTGACTTCGGCTAGGCCCATTTGATGGATCTCAGCAGGAGTCAAATCTAGAGTAGTGTAATGCTTGATGCGGTTTTGGTAATAATCAGCACCGTTTGGTAGCTCACTCGCACCGATGCTGGTGCGACTATTGGGTAAATAATCCATCACCATGTAATTAAACAATTGCTGATAGGCAGGCACCACCTCGTCGTCAATGATGTCTTGCGCGCGAGCGCCAAATTGTTGCCACTGCTGGTCGCTAACAAACGCTGGTTTGGCTTCGGTGAAGGGAGCAAAGAACACGCTCTCGCTTGGGTCTTGCACAATGTAGGCGCTGATACTTTCTTCAAAGCCCTTCATAGCCGCTTGTGGTTGACTGTAACCAGCCGCTAAGCCGCGTTGCAACCATGCAGTTTGTTGCTCTAAATAACGCGGAATAGATTGCAGGCGAGTTAAGTAATCTTGATAATCCTGGGCGCTGCGAAAGGCGGTGTTACTGACCATAAAACTAAGATTGCTATGAAAGCCACCCTCGGCATTGAGCGGTTGGTAATGGTCGTTGTAATCGTAGCTATCAACGGCATTTTGGAGCCGATAAACCAGCATTCGGTGGTTAATTTGCTGCTGGCGCGATAGCTCAGCTACCGGTACTTGCTGCAACTGTTGTAACCATTGCCGTTGTTGCTCAGCGCGTGCGGTTACCGCCACTGGGCTCATATCCGTTAGTTCTACTCCGCGGCCTTGGTTCAAATAAGCCTGATAAATGCTATCAGCGAGCTCGCTAAAAGCTTGATCAGCACTAGCCGCGCGGGTAACCGCAGTGGCGGCTGGCGCATCAGCGCTAGCAGTACCAGCACCACTACTAGCACAGCCTGAAAGGGTTACCGCTAAGGCAGCAACTAAAGCCGTTGATAAGTAAGACGAAGGGGTACGCATAGGTTCTCCAAAAAGACATTTATTTTGCTACACTACTTTTTTGCTACAAAGCTTGGCAGAATAGACTAACCAAACATAACATTGTGCGGGGCCAACGGATAATTGCAAACATTAATCGACCGATACGCGTTTTTTTTCGAGGAATTTACCAGGTAGGTAAGCGACTATGACGGCACAAGCACAATCAGGCGTATACGCAGAACCTAATTTGCACGGCATCACGTTACTGTTGAACGTGATGACTGATGAGGTGGATACCGTGCGGCGTAAGCTGGCGCGGATTCCCATGTTGCTCGAAGGTCTAGATGCACGTTTCTCTGAAGCCATGCTCAATGGCATGGTGGCCATCGGTAGTGATTATTGGGATATTCTTTACAGTCATGTGCGGCCGTTACAATTAACCGGCTTTCCTGAGGTGAGTGATGGCGACCGACAAGCGCCGCGGGAGTCTTTCGATTTATTACTCAACATTCGTTCGGATCGGTTTGATGTTAACTTTCAAGCCGCTCGCACCTTACTTGAATGGCTTGGTCATGACGTCGAGCTCGTTGAGCAGATCACCACCTTCAGATTTATGGATGGCCGTGATTTATTGGGCTTTATAGAAGCGCCTGATAATCCACGGGGGCTGCGCCGTCGGCAAGTGGCCCTGGTACAGGATGATCCTGTGTTTGCCGCCGGTAGTTACATTTATTTGCAGAAGTTTCGGCACGATTTACGCCGCTGGGAACAGCTCAGCACCGATATGCAAGAGCATGTGATGGGGCGCAAAAAAGTCACCGGCGAGCGCATCAGTGAAGCCTTGCTAAGCCAAGTCAGCCACAGCCGTGCCGCGCGGTTACTGGATGCCAACGAGCAACCGTTAGAGCTGCTACGACAGAACATGCCATGGGGAAATTTGCGCGAGCAGGGCTTGTTAGGTTTGTATTGCACCGGCCAACCCAGCCATCTGCATACCTGGCTCAAACAACGTTATCTGGCCGATAGCCAAGGCGATTACGATCCGCTGCTAGATTACATCGAGGCCATCAGCAATAGTGCTTACTTTGCCCCGTCCGTTGATTTCTTACAGCAGCAAGGGCAGCTCTAACTGACACTATCAAATAACTGTTGCACGTTGCGCATGGTTTCTTCAATCTGCGCAACCTTCACCGGGGCAATAAAAATCGTATCATCGCCGGCAATGGTACCGAGTACGCCTTCTTGCTTGCCCACCGAATCTAACAACCGCGCAATCAACTGGGCGGCGCCAGGGGTGGTACGAATGATCACCATCACATCATTGTGTTGAATATCTAAAACAAGCTGCGTTAATGGCGCATGGGTGCTCGGGATGCCCAGCTCAGGCGGTAAACAATAGACCATTTCTTGGCGCGCATTGCGGGTGCGCACAGCGCCGTATTTGCTCAACATACGCGACACTTTAGACTGGCTAATGTTAGTAAAACCAAGCTCTTTTAGCTGTTCAACAATCTCTCCCTGCGAGCCATAACACTCCTCTTTGAGTAGCGCTTTGAAGGCTTCAATTAAATCAGCAGCTTTAGGGTCGGCCATGCGTATATCTCTCTATGATTTTCTGGTTGCTAGTTATTATTATGAATTTACCGAGTAGCTGCTGAGTGTACAGCAATACAAGATAAGCGCCTAGTCAGGCGGTCGCCCGTTGTATTTTTCGCTAAAAGAGAGTAGAGTTTTTGGCCTAAATTTCCCCACATAAATGGATGGAGTCTGAGATGAAAGTTGCAGTTTTAGGTGCAGCCGGTGGTATCGGTCAAGCACTATCATTACTTTTGAAAACCCAATTACCAGTTGGTACAGAGTTGGCTTTATACGATGTAGCGCCAGTTGTTCCTGGTGTTGCTGTCGATCTCAGCCACATCCCAACTGCGGTTAGCGTAAAAGGTTACGGCAAAGACGACCTAGCTTCTGCGTTAGTGGGCAGCGACATCGTATTAATCCCAGCTGGTGTACCACGTAAGCCAGGTATGGACCGTTCTGACCTGTTCAACATCAACGCTGGTATCGTTGCTAATCTGATCGAAGCTATTGCGGACAACTGCCCAACGGCTTGCATCGGCATTATCACCAACCCAGTGAATACTACTGTTGCTATCGCTAAAAAAGTGTTAGAGAAAAAAGGCGTTTACAACAAAAACAAATTGTTTGGTGTGACTACCTTAGACGTGATTCGTGCAGAAACGTTTGTGGCTGAAATCCACGGCAAAAACCCAGCTGAAGTCACAGTTCCTGTGATTGGTGGCCACAGCGGCACCACCATCCTGCCATTGTTGTCACAAACAGGCCTAAGCTTTACCGACGAGCAAATTGAAGCGCTAACTAAGCGTATTCAAAATGCGGGTACTGAAGTGGTTGAAGCTAAAGCTGGCGGCGGCTCTGCTACCTTATCGATGGGCCAAGCAGCAGCGCGCTTCTGCTTGTCACTGGTGAAGGCACTGCAAGGCGACAACAGCGTTGTAGAGTGCACTTACGTTGAAACCGACGGTAAAGATGCCTTGTTCTTCGCTCACCCAGTTCGCCTTGGCGCTAACGGTGTTGAAGAAATCCTGTCTTACGGCGAATTAAGCGCTTACGAAGAAAAAGCCAAAGCCGACATGTTAGACGGTTTGAAAAACGACATCCAAATTGGTTTAGACTTCGTTAAGTAAGCTAAACCATTGAAGACGTTCAAGCAGAGCCTAATGGTACCTAGTGCACTTAGCGCTCTGCTAGTTATCTGTTATTACCTGCTAACACCTTGGCATTCCGCCTGGTCTATGGTCACCGCGCAAGTTTATGCAGGCGCTTGGTGGCAACCCCTCACCGCCAACCTGATGCATCATGACCAAGCCCATCTGTGGTTCAATGTGGCTGGCATTTGGATTGCTTGGCTGCTATTTCCGGCCCAATTGCAACGAAATCAAGATTGGTGGGTCCTGCTCCCAGTAGCCATCGTAAGTAGCCTGAGCCAACTCTGGTTTGCCCCAGGCCACGAAATCTATGCCGGCTTTTCCGGCGCCTTGTATGGCTTATTCGCCTACGCCGCGTTGCAAGATGCGTTGGCTAAACAATGGATCGGCGCTGCTATCGTGCTAGGTATCCTGATCAAAAGCCTGCTTGATTTTAGCTTTCCCAGCTTGGTTGAAGGCATAGCACTGTACGCCCATAGTGGCGGTATCGTCAGTGGATTTGTGCTAGCGCTGATGGTTTTTCGCTGCTCCCAAGCAAAAAATAGTGTACAATCTGCGCCATGATTTTACTTGTGGCAGCTAAGCAGCACTAAGCAATGAACCTAAAACAGATCAATGCGTTAATGGCCGAAGACATGGCCGGCGTCAATCAATTAATTGGCAGTGAATTACAGTCAGATGTAGCACTGATTAACCAACTCGGCTTATACATTGTGAATAGTGGCGGCAAACGCTTGCGCCCACTGTTAGCAGTAACTGCCGCACGTGCCGTGGGTTACCAAGGCCATGGCCATCTCACGTTAGCCACCATCGTCGAGTTTATCCACACCGCTACCTTGTTACATGACGATGTGGTTGATGCTTCTGAATTACGCCGCGGCGAAAAAACCGCCAACGCCGTGTTTGGTAACGAAGCCAGCGTGCTGGTTGGTGACTTTTTATACACGCGCGCCTTTCAATTAATGGTCACCTTAAACTCCATGAAGGTGATGAAAATCCTAGCTGACGCCACTAATATTATTTCTGAAGGCGAAGTGCTGCAGTTGATGAACTGTAACGACCCGGACACTACAGAAACCAGCTACTTTGAGGTGATTTACGGCAAAACCGGCAAACTGTTTGAAGCGGCCACTCAGTTAGGCGCGGTACTGGCAGCTCAGCCGGAGCCCGTCGAAGCTGCGTTAGCAGCCTACGGCCGCCACCTTGGTACCGCTTTCCAGCTGGTCGATGACTTGTTGGATTACACCGCCGATAGCGACACTATGGGTAAACAAGCCGGCGATGACCTTGCCGAAGGTAAGCCAACGCTGCCACTGTTGTACGCCATGTGGCACGGCAACGACAGCGAAGCTAACCTGATTCGCCAAGCCATCGAGCAGGGCAATGGCCGCCAGCATTTAGCTGCAGTACTAGCTGCCATGCAGCGCACCGGCGCACTAGAATACACCCGTAACCGCGCCTTGGCCGAAGCCGAATTAGCCCAACAACAATTACAACAGCTACCGCCATCGCCTTATCGCGACGCACTGCACGCTCTCGCCGCCATCGCCGTGGACCGAATTGCGTAATTTTAAGAGCAAGAGCGCGATTGGCTATAAGTCATTAGCTATTGGTTTGAAGAGCAAGAGCGGTTTTGTGTCGCACTTAATAGCTAATAGCTAATAGCTAACAGCTAACATCGTATTTGCACTTTACTCGCCTCGCGAGTTTATGTACAATTCGCGCCCAGATTTAAATAAAGAAACCCTCACCACCTCGGTGAGGATCAATCGGAGAAAATCTATGTACGCAGTATTCCAAAGTGGCGGTAAGCAACACCGTGTAACTGAAGGCCAAATCGTCCGCCTGGAAAAGCTGGAAGCAGCCACCGGTGATGTGGTTGAGTTCGATCAAGTATTAATGCTATCGAACGGTGACGACGTTAAAATCGGCGCACCTTTTGTTTCTGGTGGATCTATCAAGGCGGAAGTTATCAATCATGGTCGTGCAGACAAAGTGAACATTATCAAGTTCCGTCGTCGTAAGCACCACATGAAACGCCAAGGTCATCGTCAGTGGTTCACCGAAGTGAAAATCACTGGTATTAACGGTTAATTAAGGAGTAACGACAAATGGCACACAAGAAAGCCGCAGGCTCAACTCGTAACGGTCGTGACTCAGAAAGTAAACGTCTGGGTGTGAAACGCTTTGGTGGTGAATCAGTATTAGCTGGCAGCATCATCGTTCGTCAACGTGGTACTAAGTTCCACGCTGGTGACAACGTAGGTATCGGTCGTGACCATACTTTGTTCGCGTTAGCGGACGGCAAAGTTTCTTTTGCGGAAAAAGGTCCTAAAAACCGCAAATACGTAAGCATCGTTACTGAATAATTTCAGTTTAAACGAGCTCACGAAAGAAATAAGAAACCCCGTCCGATGTGGCGGGGTTTTTTCATGTAAGCAGGTAGGTAATCATGAAGTTTGTAGATGAAGTTCAAATTCGCGTAGAAGCAGGCGACGGCGGTAACGGCGTGGTAGGCTTTCGCCGTGAAAAATACATCCCAAAAGGGGGACCTGATGGGGGTGATGGCGGCGATGGCGGTGACGTTTATCTAGAAGCTGATGAAAATATCAATACCTTAATTGATTATCAGTTTGAGCGCTTTCATCGGGCTCAGCGCGGTGAAAACGGTTCAGGCAAAAACTGTACTGGTAAGCGTGGCGAAGATTTGGTGCTGAAGGTGCCTGTGGGTACCCGCGCTACCGATATCGAAACTGGCGAAGTACTGGGCGATTTAACTCGCCATGGGTTACGTAGAATGGTCGCCAAGGGCGGCTTTCACGGCCTTGGTAACGCTCGTTTTAAGAGCTCAACCAACCGCGCCCCACGGCAAAAAACCATGGGTACGCCGGGCGAAATTCGTAACCTAAAGTTAGAATTAATGCTGTTGGCTGACGTTGGTTTGCTGGGCATGCCAAATGCTGGTAAATCTACTTTTATTCGTTCGGTATCGGCGGCAAAACCTAAAGTAGCGGATTATCCGTTTACCACCTTGGTACCTAACTTAGGCGTGGTACGTCCGGTGCCACATGCGAGCTTTGTGATCGCAGACATTCCAGGCTTGATCGAAGGTGCTGCTGAAGGCGCTGGCTTAGGTATTCGTTTCTTAAAGCATCTTGAGCGCTGCCGTTTGTTATTACATCTTGTTGATTTGGCTCCCTATGATGAGACAGATCCAGCTGAGCAAGCAGTAACGATCGTGCAAGAGTTAGAGAAATACAGCCCTGAGTTGGCTGCTAAACCGCGTTGGTTGGTGGTGAACAAAGTAGATTTGCTGTCTGAAGAAGAAATAGCCGAAGGCATTGCTCGAGTGAAAGAAGCTTTGCAATGGGACGGCCCAGTTTATCAGATCTCCGGCTTAGCTCATGTGAACACGGACGCTCTGTGTAAAGAGATCGTCAATTACTTAGAAGCACTGCCCAAGCCAACTCCAGAAGAAATGGAAGCCGAGGCTAAAGCTAACGTTGAGTTTAAGTGGGATGACTATCATAAGCAGCAATTAGAAGCTTATGAAGATGACTACGATGACGAAGACGATGATGACGATTTTGACGACGATGATTATGATGTCGAGGTCGTTTACCAGAAATAGGATGGAAAGCCCATGTTAATTGCTCTTGTTGCTGCGATGGCAGCCAATCGTGTGATCGGTAAAGATGGCGATATGCCATGGCATTTGCCAGCTGAGCTGAAACACTTTAAGCAAGTAACCTTGGGCAAGCCTGTGGTGATGGGCCGTACCACCTATGAATCTATTGGGCGCCCATTACCCGGGCGCACCAACATTGTTTTAAGCCGTAAGCATCAGCAGCCTCATACCGATGAACTAGGCGTGATTTGGGTGAATAGCCCGCATTATGCGGTGCAAGCTGCCGGCCATGCCGATGAGCTGATGGTTATCGGCGGCGGCCATGTGTATGCTGAGTTTTTACCTCGTGCCGACAAACTCTACCTCACCAAAATCGATTTAGACACCGCCGGTGATACCTATTTTCCTGATTACCAAGCCGTGGCAGATTGGGACCTCATCGAAGCCGTTGAACACCCCGCCGATGCCAGTAACCCGCACGCATTTGTAACAGAAGTTTACCTACGCAAGAGTTAACGGCGAGATCGGAACGCAGCGCCTTTAAAGTGTAATTATTCTGTAAAGACCTCCGCATTAGTTAACATTTTATTCCGTTGCAAGCCCTAGCCACGCTCAGTAATATGACTGAAACAGTTGGTAGCTAAGATAAGCGAAAAGTTTAGCTGAAGATGTGAAGGGTAGGGTTGCGGTGCAGCGTTCTAGTTATTATGCAGTTCAAGTGACAGTCATGTTAGCCGTGGTGCTAGCGACACTTGTGGCTGCGCGCCCGGTGCAGGCCAAACCGCTGTTGCAACCTTACGACGAAAATCTGGTTCTTAGCCTATGCAGTTATGTGCGCGCCAACGATAGCATAGGTTTTCGCGACAAGCTGCGAGACTACCGTCTACGTATCCGCGATATCTATAGTGACGTGCGTTGCAACCATAGCACCATGATCCAATTCGCAATCGAACATCGTGCCGATGACATCGGCCGCCTTTTGGTGTTAAGCCTAAGCCCACGTGATTTAGCCGCCAATGGCGATGTCGATTGGGTGCGCCAACATAGCAGCAGTGTAGAAAAACCTACCAGCAGTTTGGCTAACGGTAATGTCATTGAACTGTTACGGCAGCGCATCGCTGACTACTCCCAAGAATAACCATCCAGCTTAAATAATCATTTACAGTTTAACGCTTCCCAGGCTCTGTGCTTCTCGTTACACTTAGGCAACTTGTTACAATCGGATAACAACCTATGAGAACGAACGGAATGTCCACCATGCTGCTGACCAAACTAGCAGTGGCGTCTAGCTTATTGATGAGTTTGCTGTTGCCCGCCGTTGCGCAAACCGCACCTGAAGTTGACAGCACAGCTGCTACTAGCAGCTCCCCCACCAGCAAATTAACCGGCTGCTACCTCAAAGGGATCAGCGAGCAGGTACAATGCGGAAGTTTATCGGTACCGCAAGATTATGCGGCGCCAGACGCTAAACAACTGACCATTAATTACGCAGTGTTACCAGCCGTCAGCGAAAGTAAACGTCCCGACCCCTTATTGATTTTAGCTGGTGGCCCCGGCCAAGCAGCGGTTGAGTTGGCGCCCATGATTAATCGCATCTTCGCTGAGGTGCGCAAACGTCGCGATATTTTGCTTATCGACCAGCGCGGTACCGGTCAATCCGAGCCACTGAGCTGTAGCCTGAGTCACGAGCAAGAATTGGTAAAAACCGATGATGATGTAAAACTAGATGAGATGGCGCGTGAGTGTTTGGCGCAGTTTGAGCAATACGATCTTACTCAGTTCCATAGCTTGCATGCGATTAAAGATTTTGAGCAAGTACGCCAACATTTGGGTTATCAACAAGTTAACCTCTATGGCGGCTCTTACGGTAGCCGCGCCGGCTTAATCTACCTGCGTGAATTTCCGCAATCTGTCCGTACCGCAGTGTTAGATGCGGTGGCACCACCTGAAGTTGTAGTTGGCCCCTTTGGTCGTCATGGCGCTGATGCCTTCAATAAATTATTAGAGCAATGCAGTGCGAGTAGTGCCTGTGCGGATACCTTCCCTAACTTGGGCGACACTTACGTGCAGGTGTTAAAGCAGTTAGAGCAACAGCCGCAACTGATTAGCATTAAAGACCCGCTCACTAATGAGCCGTTAGAGATCATGGTCACCGCCGGGCGTTTTAGTAGCGTCATGCGGGTGGGTTTGTATCACCCCACCACCCGCCAAATGCTGCCGTACGTGATTGATCAAACCGCCAAAGCTAATTACACCCCGTTAGTGGGCTTGTTAGGCACCACTACTGCCCAGGCAGAAATTTACATGGGCCTGATGCTGTCCGTGCTTTGTAGCGAAGATATTGCCCGCGCAACCCCTGAGCTGCTTGCTGCCGACGGCGATAATGATTTTATCGGTAGCCGCACCGGCGATGCTTTTGTACAAATGTGTTCCGTTTGGCCACAGGCTGAGCGGCCGAGCGAATGGTTCGCCCCAGTCGCAAGTGATATCCCAACGTTACTCTTGTCTGGCCGCTTAGATCCGGTCACGCCACCTACCTGGGGTGCCTTAGCGGCGCAGACCTTAACCAACAGCCGTCACGTGATTGCTGAGCATGGTTCACACACTATTGTTAGCCACACCTGTGCTAACCAATTGGTAGCCAAGTTCTTGGAAACTGCAGACCCAGCCGGGTTAGACACCAGCTGTATTGAAACGAAAAAGGCCGTACCTTTTATTTTAAACAGCAACGGCAAAGGCTTATAGGGGGCTAGCATGATTGAAGTATCTGAACTACGGAAAAGCTTCGGTAAGGTGAATGCCCTCAATGGCTTAAGCTTTGTGGCCCCAGAAGGGCAAATCACCGGCTTGCTTGGCCCTAATGGTGCCGGCAAGACCACCTGTTTGCGTACGATATATGGCTTGCTTAAGGCCGATAGCGGACATGCCCTTATTGATGGCATAGATACCAGTAAGCAACCCCTTGAAGCGCGTCGCAATATTGGCATCTTCCCGGATAAATTCGGGCTCTATGAGCGGCTCACCGCGCGCGAGCAAATCGCTTATTTCGCAGCCTTGCACGGGTTTAGTGGTGGCCAGCTTGAACAAGCAACCCAAACCGCGATTGACCGCTTAGATATGAGCGCCATCGCCGACCGTAAAGCCCAAGGCTTTTCGCAGGGGCAGCGAATGAAAGTCGCGCTGGCACAGGCTATTGTGCATCAGCCCAAGCACCTGATTTTAGACGAACCAAGCCGTGGCTTAGATGTGATGAGCACACGTATTTTGCGTGATCTGCTACGTGATTTAAGAGCCCAAGGCACCAGTATCCTGTTCTCTAGCCATGTAATGCAAGAAGTCGCCGCACTGTGCGACCAAGTGGTGGTGATAGCTGCCGGTAAAGTAGCAGCACAAGGTACCACCGAGCAATTATGCGAACTCACGGGTGAAACGGCTTTAGAAGAAGCCTTTGTTAAAATTATCGGAACTGACGAGGGCATTGCGGCATGAGCAACCCCATTGCAACTGTATGGCGTAAAGAACTGAAAGATGCCCTGCGTGATAAACGCTCGGTGATGGCGGCGATGTCTTATGCCTTTTTTGGTCCGCTGTTCATGGCCGTGGCCTTTTATTTTCTTATCAGCCAATTAACCGACCCCAGTGATGTCGAAATTGATATCAGTGGCACGGATCACGCACCGGCGCTGGTCGAACACCTGAATCAACAGGGTATCGTCCAACGCGACAAACCTTGGCCTGCCGGTACTACTCCTATTGAGCTGGAGATTCCCGCCAACTGGGGCGAGCAAATCGGCAAAGGTATCCCCGTTGAAGTGATCATTACCGCGGATTTCAGTGCGCAGAAGCAGACCACAGATTTGCGTCGTCTGGAAAAAGCCATCTCGGCTTACGGCAACCAAATTGCTTTTATGCGATTACAAATGCGCGGAATTGATCCAAATGTCGCTAATCCGATTACTTTAATAAAGCATGACACTGCTACTCAAGGCTCGCGTGCAGCATTGTTGATGGGGAGTGTGCTGATTTTCTTCTTGATGTCAGTGTTTTTCTCCGGCATGAACGTAGCGATAGATATTAGTGCTGGCGAACGCGAGCGCAATTCCCTGGAACTACTGCTAGCGCAGCCGTTAAGTAGTCACCAATTGGTGTACGGTAAAGCGCTGGCAGCTAGTTGCTTTGCGATGTTCGGGGGCGTGTTATGCGTGTTGTTAACGCCTTTAGTGTTTCAATTTTTGCCGCTCCACGAAATCGGCATGAGTGTGTCCTTGTCGGCCGCTGATCTACTGCTCATCATTGCCCTGTTAGCCCCCTTAGCATTACTGGCTACGGCACTGCAATTGTTTGTGAGTTTCCGCGCCAAGAGCTTCAAAGAAGCCCAAACCTACATCTCGCTACTATTGATGGTGCCGATGATTGCCGTGTTTGGGGTAGAGTTTGCGCGCTTGAAAAGCCCAGCACTTTACTACCTACCAGTTACTGGACAGCATCAAGCCCTGTTAGATTTAATCAAAGGTGAGTCATTACAATGGCTGCCGCTGGGTTTAAGTGCCTTAGCGACACTGGTGGTATCCTGGGTGTTGATGCGCTTGATTGGTAAGATGCTGGCCAGCGAAAAAGTCGTGTTCGGGCTTTAATAATTAACAATTAATAACTAACGATGAGCATAGTAATAAAGGCGTTGGCCGAGGCGGCGAAACCGCGCGAATGGAAAGCGCGGTAACGCCGACTGATAAAACGGCAGTGCCGGTAGCTCAGCGCCCATGGCCAGCTGAGCTACCCGTTGCCCCGCTAACTGAGTAAAAGTCACGCCCGCCCCACAGTAACCCATGCTAGTAAAAACTCCCGGGCTTGGTGAGTAAATCCGCGGGTAGTCATCCAAGGCCACACTCACCCAGCCACTCCAAAAGTACTCGGCTTGAATACCACGCAAACAACTGAAGGTATCGGCCAAGGCGGCTAGTAAGTGCTCACGATAGCGCGGTTTATCCGCATCTTTGCCGGTAATGGCACCACGTCCGCCAAACAAGAGACGCTGATCTGGCAGCAATCTAAAATAATATTTCAGCGCTCGGGTATCCATTACCAAGCGTTGACTCGTCAGTTTGATGGTGGCTAGCTCAGTTGGGGTTAGCGGCCGCGTCACCACCACACTCGATAACACCGGCAGGGTGCGCCCCTGAACACTTGGATGTAAGTTCTGGGCGCTGTAGCCATTGCTAGCAATAATCACTTTGGCGCAGCGAATGGTGCCCGCTGGGGTGCTAAGATGATGCTGTTGCTGCGGATCGGTATGCCAGTGTTGCACCGCAGTATGGCTGCATAGTTGGGCGCCGGCCTGGTCGGCCTGACGGGCAACGCTAGCGGCGAGTAATAGCGGGTTTAAGCCAAAACTTTGCGGAAAATGGATAGCAGCATGAGCATGGGGGCTGTTTATTTCATCTTGCAACTGGGCCTTGTTGAGCCAGCGCGTGCCGGGTTCAAACCGTTGCAGCTGTTGATATTGCTGTTGCAGCTCAGCTACAGCCTTGGCCGTATGCGCAATCTTCAGATAGCCACCCGGTTGTGTCTGTAACTGCTCGGGGCAGGCCGCTTGATGCCGAGCGAGCCGGGCAAAGGCCTGTTGATATTCCGCTTGAATGCCACGCGCGGTGGTTTCGCCAAAGCGTTTTGCCCACGCCGCATAACCTAAGCGGCCGGTACCCGGCATGGCAAAGCCGGCATTACGGCTAGAGCAACCCCAGCCCAATTGGTTGGCTTCTAACACCACCACCTGCTGCTGATAGCGCTCAGCTAATTCTAGCGCGGCATTGAGCCCGGTGTAACCGCCACCGATAATCACCACATCGGCGTGGTTAGGTAACGGCCCTGAGGTTGCGGGCCAGCTGGTGTGACTGTGATCTTGCCAATAACTTGGCGCAGGGGGTTGCTGCGGACCCGGACACGAATCATGAAGCGGGTCGTACATGATTATTTAAATCTCAAGATCATTTCGCCGGCGCTACAGTAACAAATACCGTCACATACCGGGCAGTGATAGCCATCGTTGACGGATAAATCGTACCAACGCTTACCATGCTCTTCGATAAGCTCACCGCCGCAACGAGTAAAGTATTCAAAGGCAGCGTTATCTGGGCTTTGCATCCAAATGTGCGCTAAGCCGGCACGACAGCCAAGCTTCTTCGCTTCGTTAATGCTGCGCTCTAGCATGCCGCGACCGATACCAGCGCCGCGAATATCAGGATCCACCGCCACGCATTTAAAGTAGCACATCTGCTCGGGGGCTACCGGCCATTCTGCCGGTGTACAGTGGTTATCTAACTCCCAGTTACCCGGCGCAAAGGTTAATCGAATGCCCGCTAATTGGCCATCCACAAACGCCAACCAATTGAGGTTAACCCCATCTTTGATGCCACGCTCGGCATAATCGGCCAATGATTCATCGGTAAGATAATTATCACCATGAACCTTGTTGCCAAGTTCTATCACGGCGTCGAAATCAGCCGCGGTAAGTTGTTTATATGAAACCATAAATAGCTACCTTGCTAAGCAAGTAAATGTAAACTGCAGTTTAGCCCGCTAGTTTATCATTGTTTTTTTACCTACGCCCAATCGCACAATAAAAAAAGACTGCCGTCCAGAACCTGAACGGCAGCCTTCAACGAATCAGCTTTAACTTGCTTAGTAACGGTAATCGTCAGATTTAAATGGCCCGTCAACCGTCACATGAATGTAGTCTGCTTGCTGCTGGGTAAGTTTAGTCATAACCCCACCAAAACCCTGCACCATATAACGCGCTACTTCTTCATCTAACTGTTTAGGCAACACTTCTACCCGCAATTGTGCCGCTTTATCGGCAGCTGGCAAGTCAGCAAATTTCTCGCTGAACAAATGCATTTGCGCCAATACTTGGTTCGCAAAGCTGCCATCCATGATTCGGCTTGGGTGACCAGTGGCATTGCCTAAGTTCACCAATCGTCCCTCAGACAACAAGAGTAAGTGGTCACTAGCATCATCGCTACGATAGATTTTGTGAACCTGTGGTTTCACTTCTTCCCAGCGCCAGTTGTCACGCATAAACTTGGTATCAATTTCATTATCAAAGTGACCAATGTTACAGACCACAGCAGTTGATTTAAGCGCCGCTAACATGTGCTTGTCGCATACATTCACGTTACCCGTGGTGGTGACTAGCAAATCGGTGTTTTGCAACAAATCGCGATTGATGCCATCAGCGCTGCCAGTGTTAACACCGTTCACGTATGGCGACACCACTTCGTAGCCATCCATACAGGCTTGCATCGCACAAATCGGGTCCACTTCTGTCACTTTAACAATCATGCCTTCTTGACGGAGGCTTGCGGCAGAACCTTTACCCACATCGCCATAGCCAATAACTAACGCTTTTTTACCGGCCAACAAGTGATCAGTAGCGCGCTTAATGGCATCGTTTAAGGAATGGCGGCAGCCGTATTTGTTATCGTTCTTAGACTTGGTGACAGAGTCGTTCACGTTAATCGCAGGTACTTTCAGCTCACCATGCTTCAACATTTCTAACAAGCGATGCACACCGGTAGTGGTTTCTTCGGTAATACCATGAATCTTGTCTAGCATCTGTGGGTATTTTTGATGGATCAGCAAGGTTAAATCGCCGCCGTCATCAAGGATCATGTTGGCATCCCACAACTCACCGTTCTCGTGGCAAGTTTGCTCTAAACACCACTCGTATTCTTCTTCGGTTTCGCCTTTCCATGCAAATACTGGCACCCCAGCTGCCGCCATAGCTGCCGCAGCGTGGTCTTGGGTAGAAAAGATATTGCACGACGACCAGCGCACTTGTGCGCCTAATTCAATCAGGGTCTCAATCAACACAGCTGTTTGAATGGTCATATGGATACAACCAATAATACGCGCACCAGCCAGTGGCTTGCTATCCGCGTATTTGCGACGAATGGTCATCAAAGCTGGCATCTCTGTCTCAGCAATGGCAATTTCTTTGCGGCCCCAAGCGGCCAAATTAATATCTGCTACTTTGTAATCTTGCATGTAAAACCTCTTCAAATTCAAAAGCGATGTTGGCTAATAGATATTAGATATTAGATATTAGATATTAGATATTAGCCTGCGAATTCAGGTTGATGCTGTAATCGGATCAGCAGCTGTTGCTGGCGATCGGGGCTCAGGCGTGGGCCAAAATTAGAAACGACCTCAGCTGCGGCATGGCTTGCCAATAGTCCGCAAGCGGCTAGGCTATAGCCGCGGGTGATGCCGTACATCATAGCGCCGGCAAACATGTCGCCAGCACCGTTGGTGTCGACTGCTTTAACCTTCACGCCAGGCACCGCCACTTGGCGGGTACCGTCGCCGAGTAGGGCACCGTCTTTACCTAAGGTAATAGCCACTAAATGAGCGCGCTGCTGCAATAGCTGCATGGCTTCTTGTACGTCATCAGTACCAGTTAGGATCCGTGCTTCTTCCTGATTGCAGAACATCACGTCTACGCCACCATCAAGAATGGCCTCGATGCCGTCACCAAAGTATTTCACCATGGCAGGATCGGAGCAGGTCATGGCAATCTTGGTACCGTTAGCGCGCGCGATTTCTTTCGCCCGGGCAATGGCTTCTAGAGCAATCGGCGACGTCACCAAATAACCTTCAATATAAAGGTACTCGGCACGGGCAATGGCCGCTTCGTCTAATTCAGCTACGGATAAGTCGGCAGTGATACCTAGATAGGTACGCATGGTGCGCTCGGCATCAGGCGTGACCATCACTAAACAACGACCGGTTTTGCCTTCGTGCTTCTGGCTGCCGGTGTTAGTGGTGATACCTACGGCTTCTAAGTCTTCGCAATAGAACTTACCGGCTTCGTCGTCGGCCACTTTGCAGCAATAAAAAGCTTTACCACCAAATTGTGCGAAGCCCACTAAAGAGTTAGCAGCAGAGCCACCACCCGATTGTTTCTTTAATTCGCCGCGGTTAGCTAGTTCAGCGATTAAACGTTCTTGGTCGGCGTCTTCAATCAGCGTCATCATGCCTTTTTCGATCTGATGCTGCTGCAAAAACTCATCGGTTACTTCAAATTCTTGATCGACGAGCGCGTTGCCGATACCAACGATATCAATAGGTTCCATCTTGTCCTCAATCGGGCAGTCATGTAAGGTTCTAAAACAAAAAAATCCGGCCGCACAGTATACCGCAGCCGGATTGGTAGGTCGATATTTTGGCTTAAGCTTTAAAGCCGCCTGGGATACCTTTGGTGGTAATACTTACCGCATCATGCGCATGCAATGATTCATAGTGGTTTACCCGAATCCAGAAGTCGGCAAACCCAGCGTGCTGATGCAACTCATGTTGTAAGCGCCGTGCGGCATCTTCACAGAACATCAAGTTTTGGCCATTGAGGCGGGCAAACTCTTGCTCATCTTCGCGTTTAACCGCTGCTTGAACCGGAGTTTTCAAGGCATCTTCAATGGCATCAATCAACATGATAATCGGCAACTCGTTGGCTTGCTCCGCTAAAGCTACTTTCACTTGGGCGATTGAGCGCTGGCTATGTGGGGTTGCCACGATACCTTGGGTGGTGCCTAACCAGCGATGTACTAACTCGGCATCAACCTCTTGCTCGGTGCCAAACTGCTCGGCAAAAGCTTCTTGAATTAATTGCCGCGCCAACGCTGCCGAACATGGGCAGGTAGACGAGTAGGGCACTTCAACGCTAAGCTCAAGCTGCAGGTTGCCATTGTCGTAGCGACCAACTACAGTCACAGGGTAGGCTTTCCAACCTTGCTTTTTGCTGATCAACGACTTGCGGCGTAAATGATAGTCAAAACTAAATTTTACATAGGCTTGGTCGGCCAAACCTTCGTGACTATCAATAAAATCGTGCAATAATGTGCGCAACGATTGATGGCTTAATACATCGTTATTGGATAAATCTTCCAGTAACAGGTATAAACGAGACATGTGAATGCCTTTCGCTTTCGGATCGGTCAGATTCACAAAGGCATCAACGCGAGCGCTGACGGGGCGCTCTGGCTCGTTGGCGGCACCGACTACCAGCGGCATCTCGATGTTGCTCATGCCAACCCAATCAAGCTTACCCTCGGTTTGCGCGCGGGTTTGATTGGCGATATCTGGCATCATAGTAGGGGTTGCTGTTGGCATGCTGTACGGCTCCAAACGTTACAAATTAGCTGATGTACCCAAAAAGGGTCGGTATTATACTAGATTCAAGCTGATTACGGTAGTTTGCCATACTTGGTTCATTTTTTAGGTTAAACTTTATCGATTGGGGATATCGAAAATCCCATCCCATAGCACAAGGAAGCGGACAAGATGTTAGACGAAAAATTACTCACGCAGTATCACGAACTACTTGGCAACGAAGGCGTGCAAGAAATGTACGACGCCTTTGCCAGCAATATTGGCGGTTATGTCGATTACCTCACCCGGCTGATCAAAGCCCGTGATGAAGCACAAACCCGCTCGCAGGCGCACAAAGTTAAAGGCGCGTGTCGTACGCTTGGTTTACGCCAATTGGCGGCACACATGGAATGGCTGGAACGCGAAGAGTGGCACTGGGATCAAGTGGATGACATGTTGGCACAGTGGGTTTTAGAATTACCACTGCACCAACATCAACTACGTCACTGGTTAAAGGCTCGGGGAATTGAGTGACGGTTGTTCTAAATGTTTGATATTGACGTCGCCGACAAAACGGTAACCCTCACCATGAATGGTGGTGATTAAGTTTGGCGAGGTCGTATCACTTTCAAAGTGACGACGAATACGACGAATGGCAACATCAACGGTGCGGTCATTCGGACGTAATTCACGATCAAGCATCTTCTTAACTAAGGTTTCGCGGTCTAAAATTTTACCTGGATTGGTCAGGAATAATTCCATCGCGCGGTACTCGCTCTTCGGTAACCGGAACATTTTGCCATCCGGTGAAAACAAGCAGCGGCTATCGCTCTCAAGGCGCCAGCCGTTAAAGTCGTACACAATACTGTCGTGACCAACGGCTTTCTGTTGGCTTTTCAAGGCTTCAATTCGACGGTACAAGTTGCGTACGCGAATAATCAATTCTTTGGGGTTGTATGGCTTGATGAGGTAGTCATCAGCACCCAGCTCTAACGCCAGCAGACGATCTTCTTCAGCATCACGGCCAGTTAAGAACACTAACCCGATGTTATCGTTTTCACGTAACTTTTCAGCAAGCTCGATACCGCTCTTGCCTGGTAGGTTCACGTCCATGATCACCAAATCGATTGCCTGACGCGCCATAATACGCTGCATTTGCATGCCGTCGGCAGCATCAAATACATCGTAGCCCTCTTGTTGGAACAAGCGGGTAAGAGTGTTTCGGGTGACAACTTCGTCTTCAACAATCAGTAGTCTTGCGCTCATAATGTCGGTCCAGGAATTCTGTTAACATGTGTTGAAATTTGGTAATAGGAAAATAGTGTAGCATGTAAATTAACATATCGCCCAATTTTTTTCATACGGCTGTTCGATAATGCCAATCGAAATTTTCATCGGGCCTAATCGGCGCTAGCCACATGTGTTTAATTAGCCACTAACTCAACCGGTATGGAAATCCTAAAAGCCGCACCGTGATTGGCAATCGGGTCGATTTCTATGGTCCCTTTTAAAACCTGATGCACCAGGTTATACACCAAATGCATGCCTAAGCCGGTCGCACCTTGACCGCGTTTACTGGTTACAAACGGCTCAAAGATATGACCACTAATAGACTCAGGAATTCCCTCGCCATTATCACGATAGTGGATCAGTAACCGGCCACTATGGTTGCTGCTGCTGTTATCCGGTACAAAACTGAAATGGAGATGAATGTGTGGGTTTTCAACGGTATGAAAAGCATGCTGTGCAGAATTTTGGAACAGCTGTGAAATCACCGAGGCCAGCGGGCCAGCCAAACAACGCACGGTAAGCTGCGCAGACACATCAATGACGATATGCACGCGGTCTAATTCTGGATAACGGCTATGCAGCTGCTGCAAAATATCTTGGCTAAAGCTACCTAGGGTAATTGCCCGCTCTGAATCACTGTACTGCTCTAGCCCTAACTGCTGGAAGGCATTGACAATATCAGCGGTACGACCAAGATTGCGAGTTACCAATTCTAAGTTTTCCGTAAACGAGGTTAAAAAGCGCTGCATGTCGTCGCTCGTCAGTTTTTTCTCGTTGAACTTAGCTGCAAGGGCCTCCAGCTTGTCTTGCAAAATAGAACTGGACGTCACCGCCAAACCCACCGGTGTGTTCATCTCGTGGGAGATCCCTGAAATAAGGCGGCCGAGCGATTGCATCTTGCGTGCCTCGACAATCTCATGCTGATACTGATGCAACTCATCTACCACGTCGGTTAGATCTTGGTTAGCCGCGCGCAGCTGTTGCGTGCGTACCTCAACCTGGCGCTCAAGTTCTTTATTGAGTTCGCTAGCGCGCTGCTCGGCAATATCTTGTTTTTCGATATGCTGCTGAATGCGCTCTAACAGCGAGTTAAAAGCGTGGCTCACTTGGTCTAATTCCGCCAACTGCACTTCGGCTAACTTAGAGCTGTAGTCGCGATTACGGGCAATGGCGTTGATATCAGCTACCATGCTATCCAAGGGCTGAGTAATACGTCGACGCAACCACAGGCTTAAGGTCCAGCTCAGGGCAAAGCCCGCTGAGATAGCCGCTAGAGTAAGCCCGGTGCTCAGCGCTATGGCATGGTCTAGCTCACTACGCGAATTGCGTAAATAGACGTAACCGAGCAACTTGCCATCGAGCAGGATAGGTTTGGCAAACTCATAATAACGCTCGCTGCGTACCGGCTGTGACAGCTCTTGGGCGCGGTCATAACGCACCGGGATCGGACTGCTTTGCTCGGCGTAAAAGCTCGCAAAAAACGTCAGGCTTTCGCTGATAGGCTCAAATTTATAGACATGTACATGCTGCACCAAAGGCAGATAGGTGAGGCTGGTTAGCCAAGTATCGGCTTGTTCCGGCTGCGCAAAAACCAGCGCCGGGG
>JTFO01001913.1_pt1 | contig 31963 bp, 25 predicted proteins | sample 235411 | NCBI WGS metagenome assembly JTFO01 (sample SAMN03067590, study PRJNA260953) | activated sludge metagenome | biome: Sludge; feature: Wastewater; isolation source: CETP activated sludge from laboratory augmented bioreactor treating... | place: India:Gujarat | collected 2013-04
CCAGCTAACATCGGAAACAAAATTTGCTCTTCTTTCATCATGTGGCTTTCTAGCTCTTGGTACATGCTTTGCAGCAATTCTGCCAAGCCTGCTGGACAGGCTTCATGATCATTATGTACGTCTTCTATTTTGCGCGCTAAGTTAATTAACTCCGGCAGCTGTGCGCGATGCTTATCGTGAAAATTCTCAACAATATAATCAATTAAATGCTTGCTAGGCATGGCTTGAAACACGGCTAAAGCTTCTGCATGAATGGTAGATGGTGTTGACATAATAACTCCTAATTTTGAGATAAAAGCGGCCAAAATGGACCAGCAATACCTCTTGGTACTGCAAGATGGATGCCAAAACTACCTACTTTGATTTATATCGATTTTTTCCCTGCAATGGTAAATTAAACCCATATTTATTTGGGTCAAAAAGGACTTTAAGGGTTAAATCTACCATGCAAGATGTCACCTTACTTGAAACTCTGATCGCCGATTTAGTGACCGAACAGCCTGCCGTAGTAAGGCTAGAGAAAGTCGTCAAAACACTACGCCAACACTTTCATTGTGGTGCCGTGGTGCTGCTTAAATTAGAGCAGCAAATGCTTAAGCCCATTGCTAGTATCGGTTTAGCACGGGAGGCCTTAGGGCGCCGTTTTATTGTGCATCAGCATCCGCGCCTAGCCACCATTATGGCGAGTCGCGAAGCGGTTCGATTTGAGCCAGATAGCCACCTCGCAGACCCCTATGACGGGCTTATAGAAGATAGCCCCGATGGCCATTTGGCAGTACACGATTGTATGGGGATATCATTACATGTTGAAGGCAAATGCTGGGGGGTTCTGACCCTAGATGCCCTCACCCCAGGAACCTTTGATACGGCTGCCATGCATGCACTGCAACGAGCAAGCTTGCTGGTTGAAGCGGCGATTCGCATGGGGCAAATTGAGCAAAGCGTCAGAGCCCTACGTAATCAACGGCGCGATCAAGAATACTCGCTTAGTGGCGAGGCTTCCGCTAGTTACGAAATCATCGGGCGTAGTGCTCCATTGCTCAATGTGATGCAAGAATTGAGTGTTGTGGCCGGCTCAGATCTTCCGGTATTACTGCTGGGTGAAACCGGCGTGGGTAAAGAGTTATTTGCACGACAGTTACATCGCCAATCACAACGAGCGCAGCAGCCCTTAGTGTATGTGAATTGTGCAGCGTTACCGGAGGCTCTAGCCGAGAGTGAACTCTTCGGCCATACCAAAGGGGCCTTCTCTGGGGCAACCAGCGAGCGGGCCGGTCGGTTTGATAGCGCTGATGGCGGCACCATCTTCTTAGATGAAGTAGGTGAGCTGCCACCAGCAATTCAGGCAAAGTTACTACGAGTATTGCAGAATGGCGAGATTCAACGCTTAGGAAGCGATCGTAGCCATACCGTCAATGTCCGAGTTGTGGCGGCAACCAATCGCGACTTGAAGCAGCAAATAAAATCAGGTGATTTTCGTGCTGATCTCTACCATCGCTTATCCGTGTACCCGTTACCTATTCCACCGCTACGTGAGCGTAGCGATGATATTCCTGTGTTAGCCGGTCACTTCTTAGAGCTTAACCGAGCTCGCCTTGGGGTACGAGCGTTACGCCTCACCCAAGCGGCAGAGCATGCCTTATTGGCTTATGATTGGCCTGGCAACGTGCGCGAACTTGAGCATACCATCAGCCGGGCGGCGATTAAGGCGCTTAGCATAGGTGCGGCACGAGAAGATATTGTTAGTATCGATATTGGTTTGCTGGATTTACCTGGTGCAGCCACCGCCAGCGTGCAAGTCACGGATATATTGCAGAGCAACCAGCGCAAGGCGTTTCCCACCATGAACTTGAAAGATACCCTCAATGCGGTGCAGCGTCAGCTTATTGAGCAGGCTTTAGAGCAAGCGGACTACAAATGGACCCAAGCGGCCCGTATACTAGAGATAGATGCAAGCAACTTACACAAATTGGCGCAGCGGCTGGGCTTAAAATAGCAGCTGCCCACTACCAAGCCATGCAAGGAGCTCTATGACGGTTGTGCTGCGGATTTTATTGTGGCGGACGCTAGCTATTATTACGCTAGCGCTGGGCATCATTGGTTTATTGTTGCCCATCATGCCAACGGTACCTTTTCTGCTGGTGGCCGCATGGGCCGGCGGCAAGGGCTGGCCGGTATTAGAAGCCAAGCTATTGGCGCATCCAACCTATGGCCCGCAAATCATTGCCTGGCGCCGCTACGGTGTCATTAAGCGTAGGCCCAAAGTGATTGCATCGGTGATGATGTCCGGGAGCGCAATCATGTTGGCATTTAGCCCAGCACCCTTATGGTTAAAAGGCTTAGTTATTGGCATTATGGCCACCGTTGCAGTATGGATGTGGCTGCGCCCAGAGCAACAGCCACCTGATTCAGGCTCCGATTCTTAACCTGGACGTCCATCTGGACGTGGCGTGGTAAGAATAGGAAAGTACACCAGTACATAAATGCCATAGGCCAACACCCAAGCAAACGCACTTAGGGCATACCAATACACGGATAACTCTGGCCATAAGCCTTGCACAAATACGCGAACCACCGCAGCTACTATCACTAACATAAAGGCTGCGCTAATGATGGGTTTGGGTTGTAGGGCACGACCACTATGGCCCAGAGAGACCCGTGCAATCATCGCTAAAATCATATTACCCATAGCGCCAGCAGTTAATGCATGTAACGCCAAGCTGTTGGTGATAGGAAAGCCCGCATAGCGCAGCGCATATAGCGCTAAGCCAATTGGAATAAACCAGTAAGCTACATGTAGCGACCACAGTAACGGTACTTTCCAGGTGATCCAGATACGCCAGCGGGCGCAGCGAATAGCTAAAGCTAAAGCACTTGTCGCGAAGAGTAGAGCCATCACCAAGGCCGGTACCATGGCGCTGAAATTGGTAATATTCAGCAAAAAAATCAACCACAAACTACCTAACCCGATGCGGTCTAACCAGACGATGGGTTCGGCTTTTGGTGTCATAGTTCCGTTGGCGGTGAACATAGGGAGTACCCGACCACCTACGATGGCCATCAGTAAAGTGACCAACCACACCGCATTTTGGCTACCTAATTGTTGAATTTCGTATTGTCCGGTCTGCAGCCCGAAGTGCATCAGCGCATTGCACAAGGTTAACAAGAAAAGCACGGGCACGAAGAATAGGTTTCGCTGCTGCTTCACCGCAATTAAGGGCACAGCCAATAAAATCGCCGCTAACGGTAAAAATAATAGATCAACCGCAGCTACCAGCCACCAAGGTAGCCAAGCCCCAACTAAAAGCCCTAACCGACCCAACACCCATACCGCAGTGAGGATGCCAAGGGCCCGTCCGTGGGTAGCGCGTAAGCCAGTCCAATTCTGTACGGCGGTCAGCAAAAAGCCCACGATGATGGCCGCCACAAAACCAAAGATCATTTCATGACTGTGCCAGAATAAGGTTTGCCCATACACGGGCAGCTCGATGACCTGAGCTAATACCAGCAGCCACAAGGTGATGGCCAAGGCACTAAAGCTCGCCCCCAATAAAAACATCGGCCGAAAAGCTTGCCGCAATAACGGCCACATTTTTTGTTCAATTTGTAAGTCAGTAATTTGAATCATGCTGTCTTCCTATATGGTTGCTAGCAACCCTAATTATGCTGTTTGCACTAACCCTGCTAATGCCATCCAATAGCCGTTACTATCGTTCGGCTCGAGGGCTTGGGGCTGTTCGCCATGCTGGTTCTGCCGAAATTTTTCTAACCAAGAAAAGGTGCCTTCTAACTGCGGACTTAAACGCACTATGTCAACTAAGCCTTGCATGCTAGGTAACTGATTTACCAAGTTATAACGAGTTCCGGATTGCGTTTGGATACCATTTAGAACAAATACTTGCTGACCTTCTTGGCTATCCACACGACGCCCCTCTGGGTATTTAATGCAACAAAGTTCGCATTGGTCTTTGGCACGGTTTTCTGAGCGCGCCGTAAAACAGCGACCCGACCAGGCCAAAGGCATGTGCCCAAAGCTAAACACTTCAACTTCTAAGCAATCGCGCACATCTTTTACCATCGGCTGTTGCAGTAATTTCTGCAACCAGTCACGAGATAATTCAACCGGCATCACCCAACGGCTCATCCCCATCGTCATTAATTGCCGCAGCGTGTGCTGGTTGTAGCAATTGATGGCGGCTCCAGCGACAAAGGGTAGTTGGTTATCTTGCAGAAGTCGAATGGCGCCCACGTCGTTGGCTTCCACTAAAAACTCACCATTATCGCAATACTTGCGTAGCTCTCGTAGCTCGGATGGTGCTTCTAACAGGGTCATGGTAGACAACACCACCTGTTTGCCCGCCTCGCGTAATTCATGAGCGACTTGCAGCCAATCAGCAAACTTCAGTTCACGCCTTTTACTACAGACCGTCTCGCCTAAATAAACAATATCAACGGCAGATTCTGCGGCTTGCCGATAGAAGTTTTTTACCACTTGCTGCGGCCAATAGTATTGAATTGCTCCTAGAGAAAATTTCATGATTACTTCCATTTCCGGTGGTAGGCACCCAACGTGGTTTGGCTGCCTTCAGATAAACCTGCGAGAGTCGCATCCCAGTCGGGCTGCACGGCAAAATTAGCAGGATCTGCTAGCACTTTGTCTATAGCCTGACGCCACACCCGCGTTAATTGGGCGACATAAGCCGGGCTGCGTTGCCGACCTTCGATTTTTAAACTCACAATGCCCTCTTTATGCAGCTCCGGTAACAAGCTTAAAGTATTCAAGCTCGTTGGTTCTTCTAAGGCGTGATAGGTGTCTTCACCGACGGTGAAACGTCCTTTACATAACGTTGGATAACCTGCAGTTTCATTGGGGGCAAAGGTATCAATCAGAATATTGTTCAGCCGTGACTCTAACGAGCCATCTTCGTGTTCATCCCAGCGTACGTATTTTGCCGGTGAACAAGCTCCTGCCGTGTTCGGTGATTCACCTGTCATGTACGAGCTTAAATAACAGCGCCCTTCGGCCATAATGCACAGGCTACCAAAGGCAAAAACTTCGAGGTCAACATCGGTGGTGCGCGCTAGGGTACGCACTTGGTTCATCGAGAGCACACGCGGCAGCACCACGCGCTTCACATGAAACTGTTGATAAAACTCAATCGCTGCCGCATTGGTGGCTGAGGCTTGTACCGAAAGGTGTAATTCAACCTTAGGATAGCGCTCAGCTGCGTAAGCTAGCACCGCAATATCTGCCAAAATGAGCACATCAGCGCCACACTTCACCGCCATATCAACCGCTTTCCGCCAGTTTTCCCAGCTATCTGCATGCGCAAAGGTATTAATGGCAACATGCAACTTCTTGCCATGGCTATGCGCAAACCGAACGGCTTCAGTTAAACCTGCTTGGTCAAGATTTAAACCAGCAAAATGACGTGCGTTAGTTTCATCTTTTAAACCTACATATACCGCATCTGCACCATTTTCAATGGCTGCTTTCAAGGCTGGCATACTGCCGGCGGGGCAGAGTAATTCCATAATTATTGATCCCGTCCATAAACATGCATTGGTAATGAGTATTATAATCGGGTTAAATTTTTCTGGGCTGATTAATCGAGGTAATAAATGGTTATCCCTAAAGTAGTAGATCTGGCCTATCAGTGGGGCCCACACCTTTCTAAGTCCTTACTACAAGTAGCCCCGCGTGGGGTAACTCAACACCTATTTGCGCAAGCTCTAAACCATGTTCTTAACGATGAACTGGTGGCCGATAAATTTGCTTTCTTGCGCCAGCGATGGGTTCTTATTGAGGTGCCAGACTTAGCCTTAAAGTTCAGCGTATCCCTCGCCAACCAAGGCCTACGACCACGCCTACAAGTAACTTTTGACGGCCCGCAAGCAGACGTTACCATGCGCGGTAATAGTGAGTATTTATTGCTGATGCTAAGTGGCAAAGTAGACCCGGATACCTTGTTCTTCCGACGCAAATTATTGATCAAAGGTGACACTGAATTAGGGCTTGAAGTGAAGAACTTATTGGACACCATTGAGTTGAATCAACGCCTACCCAAACCTGTTTTTAGGTTCAATCAGGCCTTAGCAGAGCGTATTTTGCAGCAGCAAGCTTATACCCCTTCAGGCGTATCAAAATTCTGATCTGCATCAAGTATTATGAGCGACAGAATTTAACCAAGGTGTCACCAAGGGGTAACGCATGAACGCATCAGTAGCAAATATCACCTGGAGCCAAGAGCTCATTGATAAATACAACATTAACGGTCCGCGTTATACCTCGTATCCGACCGCCTTGGCGCTGCATGATAAGTTTCCGATCGGTACTTTAGAGCGCACCCTGGCTGATGCGCCAGAAAAGTTAAGCCTCTATATTCATTTACCTTTCTGTCACAAGCTTTGTTACTACTGCGGCTGCAATAAGGTGATTACTCGGCATCAGCACAAAGCCGATATCTATCTTGATTACTTAGCCGAAGAAATGGCGATGTACGCCAAGTTGTTAGGGGCTCGTAAGTTTGAGTCTGTGCATATGGGCGGTGGTACCCCAACCTTTTTAACCGAGCAACAATTGTCACGCTTAGATGATTTGCTACATCAACACTTCAGTTTCACTGACGATGCTGAGTGGAGTATCGAAATCGATCCGCGCAGCTGTAGTGATGAAAAATTACGGCATTTACGAGCGCTCGGTTTTAATCGTGTAAGCTATGGGGTGCAAGACTTTGACGAAAAAGTACAGATTGCGATTAACCGTGTCCAAGATACCGATCTCATCCGACATCAAGTAGAGCTGTCCAAAGAATTGGGTTTTAAGTCGATCAACCTAGACCTAATCTACGGTTTGCCTTACCAGCGTCCAGAAACCTTTAAAGCCTCAATTGATCAAGTGATTGCCTTGGCTCCCGACCGGGTATCGTTATTTAGCTACGCTCATTTGCCGGCACGTTTTGCTGGTCAAGCAAAAATCCCAACTGAGAGCTTACCTAAGCCATCGATTAAGTTAGAACTGTTGCAGCTTGGGATCACTCGTTTCAACGCTGCCGGTTATCAGTTTATTGGTATGGACCACTTTGCTAAAACATCTGATGAACTTGCTATTGCTCAGCAACAAGGGCGCTTACAGCGTAACTTCCAAGGCTACACCACCAGCGGCCAGGATGCTTTGTTGGGGATTGGAGCTTCTTCCATTAGCCAAATTGATGGGGTGCTTTGGCAAAACAGCAAAGAACTACCTGACTATTACAAGCACCTGAAGGCACAACGCCTACCGGTTATTAAAGGATTTGAACTGAACGCAGATGACCGCTTGCGCGCCGCACTTATTTCGCAAGTTATCTGCCACTTTGAATTGGATATTGCTGCGTTTGCACAGGCTTGGCAGTTGACTGATTTTTGGACTTACTTTGCCAATGCTAAACAAAAATTAGCCCCCTTTATTGAGGATGGGCTGGTGACCATTGATGACTCGCAATTACGTGTTACTGAATTGGGTCGCTTATGGGTACGGAGTATTTGTGCCTGCTTTGACGCCTACTTAGACGATGCAGCTACGGCTCCACGCTACTCTAAAGTCGTTTAACTAAGAAGAGGCTCTCGATAGGTGCTGCCATAGTCTAGCTATGGCAGCATCATTTGTGCTGGCCTGACCATCCCAAGCTAGCCAGCTTGGGATGTTGCCGCCTCTACCGCCCGCTGCGGCTGGCGATGATAATGGCGGGCGGCATGTTCTTGCCGACGCCCAGCACTAAATGCCGACACTCGTTTTAAATAGCCAATCACCCGCGTACCATAATCAATATCTTCAGAACCGCAACTTGAGCAGTTATGCAGGGTGCGCTTATCGATATGTTCACAGTCATTACAAATGGTAATCTTCACATTGATACAGAAATAATTGCAGCCTGTTTTAGCAGCAATATTTAACAGTGATAAATAGCCATCCTCGTTAAGTTTTTCATCTAGGTTAAGATGTAGAGCCGAGCCACCATCTAAAAACTCTATTAATTCATGACCATGTAAGGTGAACTTATCAATTGCATTGGTTTGTTCATCCTCTACCACGTAAAAGTAGGAGTTGTAGCAATCACGCGGCACAACATAGCCATCGGCGCGGTCCCACTTCGCATTTTTGACACCAAGGTTTTCTGCCGGCACAAACTCGGTATTAAACATATAGCCATATTCTTGTTTGGCTTTTTTATTAGCATCGTAAATAACCTTTAAGTGGCGCTGCACAAATTCAATGTACTCAGGATTATTACTGGCCGTTAAACCTTGCGATTCCGCCGCCTCTACCATGCCATTGATACCAATAGTTAAGAACTGCTTATCCAGGGTAATAAAACCAGCATCGTAAACCGTGAGTAAACCGGCTGCTTGGTAATCTTCCATGAGCCTCCGATAGGCCACTTGGTATTTTTGAATTTTCTCAATTTCCTCACCCAAGTCGCGTCCATCTTGCACTAACCGATTCATATTAATGGTGATCACATTAATGGATCCGGTCGCGACGCCACCAGCACCAAGGGTGTAAGAAAAGGTATTATCACTAATTTCAGAGCGTAAACGACAGCAAGAAGCTAACGAATCGGCATTGGGTGACAGATACACGAAGAATGAGTTACCGGCAGATAATTCATGGGCAATATGCTGAGCAAATTGCTGATCTTTGCACTGACCATTTTCGGTCAGCATAGCCACGGTAACGACCGGGAAAGTGAGTATGGTTTTCTTCCGCTCTTCATTAAACCAATGTAAGAAAAAGTCCTGAAGCTGGCTCACCGATTGCCATGATGATTTGCTGAAATCGGCGGGAAAGACAAAGTCACCAAACATACTTTCAAAATAATGCTGGTCATAGACTGAGATATTCCAGAAGACACTTTGATAACCGCGCGCTGCCGCGGGCTGATTAAGGGCATACACGACGTGCTGTAAGTGGTTTTCAATCTGATGGCGATGTGTTTCTAGGTAGTTATCACCGTAATCTTTACGAGCAAAATAATCAAAGTAAGCCAAAAATTCGACGGTGGCGACGGCCCCGGCAAACTGTGAGCTCACCGCAAAGACGAAGTTCACGAAAGTGCCACAAAAGCTTTCTAGGTGTTTTGGTGCTCTTGATTCGCCGCCCAACTTAGTGAGCCCATCACGTAAAAACGGATACATGGTAACCGACACACAGTAAGGCTTTAAGCTAGTTTCATCATGCACATAAATCTCATGATCTTCTATTTGACGAATATACTCCTGCGCCAACGGCGGGCCAAACAACTCTGCAATTTTATTGCTGACTTGCTTGCGGTTCACTTGAACAAAAAAATCCTTCATGATTTCTGACTCTAGCGTCGCAATATTCTTTTGCGTCACGTTCGCATTAGCATCCATTTTTGAGCCATCAGCGGCATTTTCGGCATGGAGATATTGCTGAATAAAGTCAACTTTGGCGTCTACTTGATCGGGGTGTAAGCGCAACATAGGTATGCTCCTTGTTTTAATCAGTGCTTAAAAAGCGCACGTTTAGTAGTTGTTGATTGCGTAAATCAATAAACTTCTGATTTGTGTTTGGACTATCTAGGCCACCAAGCTCAGCTATCCAAGGGCCCGTTTTTAAATAGGTGAGCTGTTCGCGGAGTGCAGGTAGCACCTGCTCATAACCGGTATACAGACAGGTTTCTAGCCCCTGCTCACGAGCTAATTTAAGTAAGTGCAGTAACTGCTCTGGGTACCATTCACCCCCTAAAAACAACACGCAGGTGATTAAACCCCGATATTGCCGCAGCCGCTCTGCAAAATACTCTGGGGTTAATTCCACTCCGCTATGAGCGGGCCAGCTATCAACGCTATGACAGCCTTTACAACCCACAGGGCAGCCGGTGATGGTATAAGCCAACGAGACTTCGCCGGGCACCTCCTGAAAGGCTATTTGCTCTGAACAGTAGCGCATTAAAACCCCACATATTGTGCTGAATTGGTTATTTATATCTATATATTGTGCTAAAGCCTAGACGATCACCTAGATATTGTGTTGATCCGGATCAATAAATAAGCAGCCTGAAAAACTCTGAACGCCGCTTGGCCAAGCTAGCCAAAACATGCTGGTGGGTAAAAATAACCCTACGGGTTACTAGCACCCTCAAAAAGTGTGGTTATATCTACCCCAAAAACAAATAAAAACGAATAAAATCAGATGGATAAAAGTTGGCACGAGACTTGCTATAAGGAAAGGGTACTCATCTATGAATGCGTGCGAAATGCAATAAAGGGAGACTCTCGCATGAATCAACAACAACAACCGGAGGTGCCATATGGCCGGTTATAAGAAACTTTGGTGGATACTCATCGGCATCCTAGCGATTACCTTTGGTATCTTGGGTTATTTTGGTAAAGAGGTATACCGCGAAGCACCGCCTATTCCAGCGCAGTATGTGACGGAATCGGGACAAGTGTTAATGACTGAAGAGAGTATTCTCGATGGTCAAACCGCTTGGCAATCCATCGGTGGTATGCAATTAGGCTCGATCTGGGGCCATGGTGCTTATCAAGCACCCGATTGGACTGCAGACTGGTTACACCGTGAGCTTGTAGCTTGGTTAGAAATTGTAGCACAACGTGATTACGGCATGAGCTACGACAGTTTGAGCCCAGCTGAGCAAAATGCTCTGCAATTTGCGTTAAAACAGGAATATCGTACCAACACCTACGATGCTGCAACTGATACGGTGCTACTAAGTGAGACTCGAGTAGCAGCCATCAATGAAGTAGCAGATTATTATATTCGCTTATTCAGCGATGCTCCTGAGCTACAAAGCACGCGCGAAAGCTATGCAATGAAAGAGAACACCTTGCCGAGCCTTGAGCGACGCGAGCGCATGACTGAGTTCTTTTTCTGGACTGCTTGGTCGGCCGCTACTGAACGCCCTGATAGCAATGTCACCTATACCAATAACTGGCCGCATGAGCCGCTTATTGATAATACGCCAAGTGCTGAAAATATCATTTGGTCTATTATCAGTGTGATTTTACTTATTGCTGGTATCGGTGCTTTGATTTGGGGTTGGGCTTTCTTGCGCGATCACGATGAAGAAGAGATTGAGATTCCTAAGCAAGATCCAATCACTACCTTCAAACTTACACCATCACAAAAAGCACTAGGTAAATATTGCTTTATCGTCGTGGCGTTGTTTGCTTTACAAGTTTTGTTAGGTGGCTTTACTGCTCACTACACTGTAGAAGGTCAAGAATTCTATGGTATTAACGTGTCTGAGTGGTTGCCCTACTCGCTAGTGCGTACTTGGCACTTACAAGCGGCCATGTTCTGGATTGCTACTGGCTTCTTAGCTGCTGGCTTATTCTTAGCACCTATCATTAATGGTGGTAAAGATCCTAAGTATCAAAAACTAGGAGTCGACCTACTATTTTGGGCGTTAGTTGTAGTGGTTGCTGGTACCTTTATTGGTAACTTCCTCTCTATTGCTCAAATTATGCCTGAGCACTTAAGCTTCTGGTGGGGTCACCAAGGTTATGAATACGTCGACCTCGGTCGTGCATGGCAGATTGGTAAGTTCTTAGGTATCGTGTTCTGGTTAGTGTTGATGATGCGCGGTGTCTTCCACGCTCTTCGTCAACCAGGCGACAAGAACTTATTAGCACTACTCACCGCATCTGTTGTTGCTATTGGCCTGTTCTACGGTGCTGGCTTCTTCTATGGCGAACGTACTCACTTATCAGTGATGGAATACTGGCGCTGGTGGATCGTGCACTTGTGGGTAGAAGGCTTCTTTGAAGTATTCGCCACCGCTGCCCTAGCCTTTATTTTCCATAGCATGGGCTTGGTTTCTAGAAAAATGGCTACTACGGCCACCTTAGCGTCAGCCTCGTTATTTATGCTTGGTGGTGTACCTGGTACTTTCCACCACTTGTACTTTTCCGGTACCACCACTCCCGTGATGGCCGTTGGTGCAACTTTCTCTGCGCTAGAAGTCGTTCCCTTGATTGTCTTGGGCTACGAAGCCTGGGAAAACTGGAGCTTGCAACGCAAAGCTGAGTGGATGCAACGCATTAAATGGCCGCTCATGTGCTTTGTTGCGGTAGCCTTCTGGAACATGTTGGGTGCTGGCGTGTTAGGTTTCATGATTAACCCACCTATCTCGCTGTACTATATTCAAGGTTTGAACACCACACCAACTCACGCTCACGCGGCCTTGTTCGGGGTGTATGGCTTCTTAGCGCTAGGTTTTGTCTTACTCATCTTGCGCTACATTCGTCCAAACCTGCAGTTTAACGATAAACTGATGACCACTGCATTCTGGTGGATGAACATTGGCCTTGGCATGATGCTATTTACTAGCTTGCTGCCAGTTGGCTTCATCCAGTTCTATGCATCAGCGTCTGAAGGTTTATGGTATGCACGTAGCGAAGCCTTTATGCAACAACCGTTGCTAGAAGGTCTACGTTGGGTGCGCACTGTTGGCGACGTGGTCTTCATTATTGGTGCTTTTGCTATCAGCTGGCAAGTTGTGTATGGCTTGTGGTTTGATAAAAGCTCACGTGAACAACAGCATATAGCTTAATCACAGCCTGAAATTAAAGGTGACGTTAAAAGCGGTGGCACTTAGGTGTTGCCGCTTTTTTTATGGTTGATTGTTGTTCAGTTGCTATCCGAGGTACACTAACGCATCTGTTTAAATCAACCTAAGAGTTTGACTCCTAATTGTCTATGCCTAATTCATCTATTGTGACACGCATTGGTTTTGCTTTGAGTTTTATGGTGGCGCTTACCGTAGTCACGCTGTTGGCTTCGTATTGGCTCTCAGAAAAAGCAGATCAAGATGCCTTAGCCATAAATATTGCAGGCTCACTGCGCTACCAAGCGTATCAATACAGCTGGCATCAATTACATGATGCTGATAGTGCTGCAGCAGCGGCCATGCAAGCCGAATTTGAACAAAGTTGGCATCATCAAGTCTTTAACCGTTTTAGCCATAGTGAGTCTGATTTAGCAACCTTATATACGCAAACTCGAACCAGTTGGCAGCAATTTCAGCAGCAAATAGCCGATGGCGTGGTCACCAGTGCTAATTTACAACAACAGATCTTGCCGCAAATAGACCAAATTAATCGCTTTGTTACTGCCATTCAACAAGATGCCGAGCAGCGCATACGTTCTATTCGATTAATTCAGGTGCTCTCGTTGTTTTCTAGCATTGGTTTAGCGCTGGTTATTTTCTATTGGTTACGCACCCGCGTTAAGTATCCATTAGAGGTTTTAACTCTCGCCGCCAAAAGAATTGGTCAGGGCGATTTTACCGCCCGCGTGAATCATCCCATGCGTGATGAGCTAGGCGTGCTCTCGGGCACCTTGAATAAAATGAACGAAGCTGTGGGTTACATGTATGGTAACCTCGAGAAACGTGTCGATGAACAAACTCGGGCCATTTCTCAAAGCAATGTGCGCTTGCAGTTTTTGTACGACACCGCGCGAATGATCATCGAGCATTCACCTGGTTATCACGACTTTACCACCATTGTTGAAGGGTTAAAGCGCGCCTCTGAGGTTGAAGACCTCGAGCTTTGCTTAATTACCGAGGCAGGCAATAAACCCTATTTACAGGTGCAGCCTACTGGCGCCCCAGAAGATCCTTGCGAAGGGGTTGATTGTAGCCAGTGTGTGAATGCTGGGGCCGGAGTGAGTATCCAGAACAACCAGCGCATTTATCGCTTTAGCATTGAGCGCGAACAACAAAATTACGGGGTCTTGGTAGCTCGTTGTAGCCTTAGCGAGCAACTCAACGATTGGCAACAACAGTTGCTACAGTCAGTTGCCGACCAACTGGCCATTGCCCTAAGCCTGAAACAAGAAGAAGAGCAAGTACGGCGCCTAGCTCTTATTCAAGAGCGTACGGTGATTGCGCGTGAGCTGCACGACTCTCTTGCGCAAGCTTTATCTTATTTGAAAATTCAGGTAACACGACTCAACAAAGCCATTGAGAAAGATAATAAAGAAGTGATTGATGATGTTGCAGAAGAGCTTAAGCAAGGGCTTAATGCGGCTTATCGGCAGTTACGCGAATTGCTTACCACTTTCCGCCTCAAAGTAGATGGTGCTGGACTGTTACACGCCCTGCAAACAACTATCAATCAATTTAGTGAGCAGTCTGATCTGTCCTTCAGGCTAAACTATCAGTTAGAGAATACGCCCTTGGTACCGCATGAAGAAATTCATTTGCTGCAAATTATTCGTGAAGCCTGTCAGAACGCCATTCACCACAGCCAAGGCACAGATGTGGTGGTACAGCTAAGCCAGCAGGATCAGCGAATTGAATTATGCATTGAAGATAATGGTGTAGGTATTCCCGATCAGGCCGAGAAAATGAATCATTACGGGCTTGCTATCATGCAAGAGCGTAGCCGTCATCTAGGTGGCACCATTGAAATAAAACGCCGTTCTGAGGGTGGTACTGGAGTCTATTTTAGTTTTGTGCCGCAATACCTGTTAGAGCGTGAAGCAACTGTTTAAGGATTATAGAACTCGCTACGCCGGCGCAGATACATCCAACTAACCAGTGCCGCACACAGCACGTAAAAAAGTGCAAAGGCCACCAGCGTATTGGCGCCATGGGCTTGGCTCAAATTGATGTACCACAGAGCCGGTATGTAGATAGCGCCAGCGGTTGCCACGGCAGTAAGCCAACGCAATGCTAATGGTAACTGCTCTAATGGCAGCACCACGCTGGCGGTTTTAAAGACCGCACTGCTAGCCGCTCCGGCTGCAATAAAAATCACCAAAAAGACCAGCAGGTAGGGTAAGAACCACTCTTCAGGAACCCTACTTTGCAGGGCTGCTGCGGTCATGTAAGCGGCACTCAAGCAAGCCATAGCCATCACTAAAGCACACACCACCAAGACTTTGGCGCCACCGTACTGGTCAGCGAGCCAGCCACCAAAAGGTCGGGCCAGCACTCCTAAGAGTGGCCCAATCCAAGCATACGTTAGGGCACTTGGTGTGTAGTTAGCACTAAAGGTTTCAAGGCTTAAGGGTAGTGTCATCGCAAAGCCAATAAAGGAACCAAAGGCCATCACGTAGAATAAAGTCATCAACCAAGTGTGGCGGTTCTTTAGAATGCGCCCTAGCATCGGCGGTTGGGTGTTGGTAACAACAGGCTCAGCGCTGGGGGAATGCCCTGAGGGGCTAGGCATAGCCTGAGCTCCTCGAGCACGGCGCTGCCCTAACGAATACAGGCTTGTTGCAATCACTGCCACCACCAATAACCAGCCCGTGTTGGCAAGCCATAGGGGCGTACTCGGCGGTAACACCCCGACAATATCACCACTTGTTTGATGAGTGAACCAAGGAGAAGCCGCCCAATCACCTAGCCAGTTGATACCGCTAAGCAACGGTAGTAGGGTTTGTGCCAACACAATCCCGACCCCACCGATCCCTGCATTAACCGCTAGCACCCAGCCAAGTGAGCTCTTCTCAATCCGCGCACCTGCAGCAGGTTGTAAGGCAATAAATTGAGCGCCACCTAAGCCAGAAAGAAAGGCCAACACATACAGTTGCTCAATCGCAATCTCCGCCACACTTAGCTGCCACGTAAGTCCAATTGCCGGTATCAATAACAGTACTGAACCTACTTGAATAAAGCGCTTATGCATACTGCGCTCACCCAGCCATAAAAAAACAAACTGAAACACACAAGCACCGCTCCCGGCTGCTGCCAGCAAACTGTATAGCTGTGCATAGCTCAAATGAACCGTTACTGCATGGAGCTGCACCACCAAGACACTCCAACTTAGCCACAAGGTCATCCCCACAATTAGATTGATTGCGGTGAGTTTGTCGATGGTTGGCGAAAGTCGAATGGTGTTCACATGTTACTCCTCAGCTATGCTAGTAACTATGCGTGAGCACCGCCAAATAAACAATTTAGCGAGGGGGATAAATAGCAATGCAAAAGAGGCAGTTAAAACTACCCCCAAAGGGTTAATAAGGTGCTAAGCTTTGGCTAACGGGGCTACATTGTGCAAAAATACCCCCTATAAAATATTGACGCTTATCATCATAAGACATTAAAGGAGCAACTCATGTCTGATACTCCAGCTAGCATTATGCTTGTGGACGATCACCCACTTTTGCGTAAGGGCCTTAAACAACTGATTTCGCTTGAAGACGGCTTAGAGGTTGTGGCTGAATGTAGCAGCGGTGCAGAAGCACTAGAGTTAGCCGAAGAAATCGATCCGGATTTGATTATCCTTGATTTGAACATGCAAGGTATGGATGGATTAGAAACCCTCAAGCGGATGCGCGATAACGGAGTGACCTCGCGGATCGTCATGCTCACTGTATCTGATGCCGATGAAGATGTAGTTACGGCGATAACTAACGGGGCCGATGGCTACTTATTAAAAGATATGGACCCGGAGTTATTATTAGAACAAATTCAACGCGCTATTGAAGGCAAAATGGTGCTTAGTGAGGCTATTACCGAAGTTTTAGCAACCGCCTTGCGACGTCCCTCAGCACCTTCTGCGAGCAAGTACGATAGCCTCACCAATCGCGAACAAGAAATTTTAAAACTCATCGCTAAAGGCATGAGCAACAAGGTGATTGCTCGTGAGTTAGATATTTCTGACGGTACCGTTAAAGTACACGTGAAGCACTTGCTGAAAAAGCTAGGTTTACGGTCGCGGGTAGAAGCGGCAGTGTGGATGGTAAACCACGACGCTTAAGCTAGTTAGAACCTGAGCAAACTCCAGCAAAGATTGATGCCGATCAAGTTTTGTCTGGGGTTTTATTTGTAACATGAGCGGCTGCGCACCGCAGCCTCTTAATAACCCATCTAAGCTCTCGCTTAGATGCCATGTACCTTGTAGTAAGAGCAATGACCATCATGACAAGCCCTGAACTTCTTTCGCCCGCTGGCAGCCTAAAAGCCATGCGTCTGGCCTTTGCCTATGGCGCCGATGCCGTTTATGCCGGCCAACCAAGATATAGTTTACGCGTGCGTAATAACGAGTTCGATCTCGCTAATCTTGCGCTCGGTATTGCTGAAGCACATGCCTTAAACAAGAAGTTCTATGTGGTAGTCAACATTGCTCCTCATAACGCTAAGCTTACCCGATTTGTAGAAGACATGGCGCCAGTGGTGGCGTTACAGCCGGATGCTTTGATCGTTTCAGACCCTGGCATCGTGATGCTGCTAAGAGAGCATTACCCGCACCAAGCATTACACCTAAGTGTACAAGCCAATACCGTCAACTGGGCGGCAGTTAAGTTCTGGCAACAACAAGGCATTGAACGGGTCATTCTGTCTCGTGAACTCGAAGTACGAGAAATTGCCGAAATTAGGCAGCGCTGCCCCGAGATGGAAATTGAAGTTTTTGTGCACGGCGCATTGTGTATGGCCTATTCCGGCCGTTGCTTGCTGTCGGGCTATTTCAATAAACGAGACCCTAATCAAGGTGCTTGCACCAACTCGTGTCGCTGGCCCTACCAAGTGCATGATGCTGAAGAAGATGCCGTCGGCCAGTTTAATCCGATTGATAAGCCGGTATTATTAACTGAGCCCCAGCGCCCGGGCGAATACATGCTGATGGATGAGGATATTCACGGCACCTACATTATGAATTCAAAAGATTTACGGGGTATCGAGCATGTCGAGGCACTCACCCACATGGGAGTGCATTCGTTGAAAATCGAAGGCCGTACCAAGTCGCCTTATTATGTAGCTCGTACTGCACAAATTTATCGCCAAGCTATCGATGATGCTGTTGCTGGTAAGCCTTTTAACCGGGCGTTACTTAACGAGCTAGATGGCATGGCCAACCGCGGCTTTACCGAAGGCTTTTTACGCCGCCATGTACCCAGTGATACCCAAAATTACGACACCAGTCATAGCTTAGGTGAGCAGCTATTAGTGGGTGAGATTATCCGTAGTAGTGGCACCCAAGCTTATGTCGAGGTGAAAAATGCATTTGCTATAGGCGACACTATCATCTTGATGAAGCCTTCTGGCAATATCCAATTTACCTTGTCCAGCATGCAAGATAATCAGGGCATTGATTTGGTTCGCGCCGCGGGTGCTGGTCGTCAAGTTACGATTGATTTGCCATGCGCGTTAAGCGAAGCAGATGCTCCATTTGCGATGCTTATCAAAGTTGCTGAGGTTAAACTCCAGCAGACGATTCCTGTTGTTGATCTCAATGTGGAGGTTAAAAATGCCGGTGCTCATTGAAAGTGACTGCATTAACTGTGACATGTGTGTACCCGAGTGCCCTAACGAAGCCATCGCTATGGGCCCAGAACATTATCTGGTTGATGTTGAAAAATGTACTGAATGCGAAGGCTTTTATGATGAGCCAGCCTGCATTCCAGTCTGCCCCATAGAATGCATGGTGCTGGTGCCTAATTAGCCTGGCTCTAGCACTGGTCAAAATGGCAACCTCTCGGTTGCCATTTTTTCTTGGTTGATGCTTATTGTAGGTCGTGACTGCGTTGCTGGCATAAAGTGCGCAGCCATTCTAAAGCCGGTTGTCCTGATTTAGAGCGTGGATAAGCTAAACCAATAGTGCGCTGTAATGTTAAACCTTGCAGCGGTCGTAAGATCACATCCTGACGTTCACGTAACGCCTCAAAATCTGGCACTAGTGCGACTCCAACACCTGCAGAAACCAATCCTAATGCATATTCAATGGTGTGAATATCTGCTCGAATATCCGGTTGGATGCCATTTCTTATCAACTCTGGATACAACTGTGACCACGCATCACATGGGGTGCGCTTAATGAGTGCCAGTTGATCAAAATCAGCCAAATCTAAGGAGCTTTTTAACCCCAGCGGGTGTCCGGCAGGTAACGCCACCAAAAAGTTATCAGTCCAAATGGGTAGAAATTGCTCGCCCGCTTTCAGCATTTTGGGTGTGATAATACGAGCATCCCCTTCATCTTCTGGTTCAACAAGATGCAACTCTAAACCCTCAACCCCGGCACTGAACTCTCTTAATAGCTGGCTCATTCGTTCTACCCCAAGCGCGCGAATTAAGCCTAAACGAAACTGAACGCGCTTCACACTTTGCCGAAAAGACGCGCGCAAAGATTGCATCTGACTAAGCATACGCCCGGCATGACCATATAACCGCTCACCATCCTCGGTGGGGGTGACACCTCGTGATTGCCGCGCAAATAATGCAACGCCTAGTTCATCCTCTAGTTGTTGTAAGGCTTTTGAGAGACTCGGCTGAGCCACATTACAAACCCGCGCAGCGGCGCTAATACTGCCATTTTCATAGACAGCCACAAAATAATTGAGTTGGCGCAAATCCATAGTTATTAACTATACCTGATGTAGATTTTATATGATTTAACTTTACAGCAAACCGGAGTAAAGTGAAGCCTATGAAATAAGAACAAGAGCGATATTAGCTATTAGACATTGGCTATTGGTTGATAGCGCAGCTCTAATATCGAATAGCTAATAGCTACTATCCAATTTGCATTAATACAGAGGATTTTCCATGGCACGTTTTCCTTTTGACTGGCAAGACCCGTTTCAATTTTCTAGCATGCTGACTGAAGAAGAACGCATGATTCGCGATACTGCTCACCAATATTGTCAAGAGCGCCTTATGCCGCGGGTACTGACTGCTAATCGCGAAGAACGGTTTGACCGTGAGATTATGAACGAACTAGGCGAGTTAGGTTTGCTTGGTGCTACTTTGCCAGAAAAATACGGTTGCGCTGAAGTTAACTACGTTTGTTATGGTCTTATTGCCCGCGAAGTAGAACGCGTCGATAGCGGCTATCGTAGCGCGATGAGCGTACAATCGAGTTTGGTCATGCACCCGATTTATGCTTACGGAACCGAACAACAACGAATGAAGTACTTACCCAAGCTCGCCAGTGGTGAGTGGGTCGGTTGTTTTGGTTTAACTGAGCCAGACGCGGGTTCAGATCCGGCTAGCATGCGCACTACTGCCAAGAAAATTGATGGCGGTTATGTGCTTAAAGGCAGCAAGATGTGGATCACGAACTCCCCTATCGCAGATGTCTTTGTGGTATGGGCCAAGTTAGATGGTGAGATTCGCGGCTTTGTTTTAGAAAAAGGTATGAAAGGCCTTTCTGCACCCAAAATAGAAGGTAAATTCTCACTGCGCGCCTCCATCACTGGTGAGATTGTGATGGATAATGTGGAGGTTGGCGAAGATGCCTTACTACCAAATGTAAGCGGTCTCAAAGGGCCTTTCGGGTGTCTCAACAAAGCTCGCTATGGGATTGCATGGGGGAGTTTAGGTGCCGCTGAATTCTGTTGGCACGCCGCACGCCAATACACCCTAGACCGACATCAGTTTAATCGTCCACTTGCAGCTACCCAGCTGATTCAGAAGAAACTGGCCGATATGCAAACTGAGATTAGCATTGGTCTGTTGTCCTGCCTGCAAGCTGGCCGTTTGATGGATTTAGATCAGCTTCCGCCAGAAACTATCTCGCTCATCAAGCGTAACTCTTGTGGCAAGGCATTAGATATTGCCCGGGTTGCTCGTGATATGCATGGCGGCAATGGTATTGCTGATGAATACCATGTGATTCGTCACGTGATGAACTTAGAAGCTGTTAATACCTACGAAGGTACGCACGATGTGCATGCGTTAATTCTTGGTCGCGCCCAAACTGGGTTACAAGCGTTCGCTTAACCAACTCATTCAAGCTAGCCATAGTAACGCGTAGGAGAATTGCATGTCGACCTCAGAGACCATGCCACGGGCTGCTATGCACCCCTGGCTCTCGGAACTGTTGCAGCGCATTGAGCAGGGCCACCTGCCACAGGCGCACGCCGCTGGTGGTGTGTTGAGTGACGCCGAGCTGTATGATTTATTTGATTCGCAGCTTAGTAGTCGTTTATTAGATTTACAGTCTCGCTTAATGCAAGCTGCGGGCCAGAGCTTCTATACCATTGGTAGCGCCGGGCACGAAGGCAATGCTGCCGTTGCGAAAGCTTTGCGGGTTACCGACCCGGCCTTTTTACATTATCGTAGCGGTGCGTTTTTTATTCAGCGCGCCAAGCAAGCACCGGGCTCCACTCCGTTGTACGACATGCTACTCAGCTTTGCCGCAGCCGCTGATGAACCTATTGCTGGCGGTCGTCATAAAGTGCTTGGCAGTTTGCATCTCAACGTACCACCGCAAACAAGTACCATCGCATCGCATGTACCGAAGGCGATGGGTACCGCTTTTGCATTGGGCTTGAGTAAACGCTTAGCGCACCAAGGCACATGGCCTCATGATGCTATCGCGGTTTGTAGTTTTGGGGATGCCTCAGCAAATCATTCCACCGCTTTAGGTGCGATCAATTCAGCCAGTTGGGCCGCTTATCAACAAATTCCGATGCCTCTGCTACTGGTCTGTGAGGACAATGGCTTGGGGATTTCCACCCATACTCCCAGAGGATGGATTCAACAGCAGTTAAGTCAGCGCCCAGCCCTTAAATATTTCAGTGCTGATGGCAGCAACCTTGCCGAAACCTATTTGGTGGCTCAGGTCGCGGCCGATTACGTACGCAACAAGCGCAAACCTGCCATCTTGCATCTACGCACGGTACGCTTGTTTGGGCATGCGGGCGCAGATGCCGAAGTTGCTTATCGCAGCAAGCAAGAAATTGCGCTAGACCAAGAGCGAGACCCGTTACTGCATAGCTGTGCCGCGATACTTAGTCGAGGATTACTCGATCCGCATCAACTCGGTGCATTTATTCAAACGCAGCAACAACGTATTGCGCGTATTGCGGTGCAAGCAAGCCAACGACCTAAACTCAATTCTGCCGCTGAAGTGATGGCCAGCATTGTGCCTCCAGCACGGTCGCAAGCGCTGCCAAAACCAGCGTCGGCCGAACAGCGCCAAGCGCTATTTCAGTGGGACAAACATAATGTCGGCAAACCCCAGCATTTAGCTAAACAAATCAATTGGGCGTTACATGATTTAATGGCGCAATACTCTAATATCGTGATGTGCGGCGAAGATATCGCTAAAAAAGGCGGTGTTTACCACGTCACTCAGCATTTGATGGAAGCTTTTGGCCCCAATCGCGTCCTTAACACCGTGCTTGATGAACAAAGTATTCTCGGGTTAGCTATAGGGATGGCGCAACAAGGCTTTATTGCGATGCCAGAGATTCAATTTTTGGCTTATGTGCATAATGCTGAGGACCAAATTAGAGGCGAGGCCGCCACCTTATCTTTCTTCTCCAGTGGTCAGTATACCAACCCCATGGTGATTCGAATTGCTGGCTTAGCTTATCAACGCGGTTTTGGTGGTCATTTTCATAACGATAATTCGTTTGCGGTGTTTCGGGATATTCCAGGGATCATCTTGTTGTGCCCTAGTCATGGTCGTGATGGCGCATTATTAATGCGACAAGCGGTGCAACTTGCAGCTCGTGAACAGCGAGTGGTGATCATGCTCGAACCTATTGCTCTGTATATGACTCGCGATCTACATCAAGTGGGTGATAATGGCTGGCTAAGTGATTACCCTGATCCGCAGCATCCTGTGCCAGAATTAGGCGAGCCAGCCGTGTTTGGAGACGGTCTCGAGTTGGCTATTATTTCTTACGGCAACGGCTACTATCTAAGCCGTCAGGCTGAAGCCAAGCTTGCAGCAGCAGGGCACTCGGTTCGAGTTCTTGATCTAAGGTGCTTGGTACCTCTGCACGTAGATAAAATCATAGCTGCACTAGACGGCTGCAAAAAGGTGCTGATTGTGGATGAATGTCGTAGTCGCGGGTCATTAAGCGAAGAGTTATTCACAGCCCTGCACGAACATCAGCCAGGAAGTTTTCATATCAAGCGTCTTAACGCTGCTGACAGCTTTATCCCATTAGGGGCAGCGGCCTACACCGTATTGCCTTCCTGCACCGATATCGTGACTCAAGCCTTAGCTATGCTGGAGCAACATCATGACTAGTTCACGCAAAACGGCCGTCGTTGTTTGTCCGGGCCGTGGTACCTACAACAAGCCAGAGCTTGGCTCTATTAGCAACGCCTTACCTGCAGCTTTACAATCTACCTTGGCGCAAATCGATCACACCCGCACCGAACTCAATCTAGCAACTGTCAGCGAATTAGACCAAGCGCCGTTGTTTAAAAGCTCGCTTCATCAGCGCCCGGAGCATGCGGCGGCACTGATTTATGCCGGTGGCTATTTAGACTATCAAGCGCTTAATACCGATAAGTTTGAGGTTGTGGCTATCACCGGTAATTCAATGGGCTGGTATACCGCCATGGCCTGCGCCGAAAGCTGGAACATAAATACCAGCACACGCTTAGTAACGCGCATGGCGCAGTTAACTGCTGGCGGTGCTGGGGCGCAATTTATTTATCCTGTCGTCGATGAGCAGTGGCGACCTTGTGCCGCCAAGCAAGCAGCAGTAGCGCAGCAGTTAGAGCGTTTTGCCGGTGATTTAAAGATGTCGATAAAGTACGGTGGCTATGCCGTGTTAGCTGGTTCCGAGGCTGCTTGCAGTGCTGCTATGGCGGCTTTACCTCGATTAGATGAACGCTTCCCTATGCTCTTACCAGGCCACGCCGCATTTCATACTCATTTTATGCAACAGGCATCGCAACAGGCTTTAGCTGAATGGCCAGCAGCGGCTTTTCATGCTCCACAAACGCCCTTGATTGATGGTCGCGGCCAGATCTGGCCTGCCCATGTAACTCATCAAGCAGCATTACAGCAATACACACTGGGGCACCAAGTCACCGAAACCTACGATTTTAGCAAAGCGATACAAACAGCCGCGAAAGAGTTTGCCCCTGACCACTTTATCCTGTTAGGCCCAGGCGCAGGGCTTGGTGGTGCCGTGGCGCAAGCACTCATTGAAATTAACTGGCAAGGCTTGGACAGCAAAGCCGAGTTTAGCGCACGCCAACAAGTGTCATTACCCTACGTGTTATCTATGGGGTTACCTGAACAGCGTGCTCTGGTGACAGGTTAGCAAACTCAATATTTAACGCGCGTAGGCAAGCTTTGCCACGCGCCGTTAAATCTGTCATAAACTGGAATTGTTGCCGCGGATCTATCGGATAAGCTTTTAAACGGTAGTGCGTGCCCCACGGCTTCTCAAGAATGATCACTACAATCGGTTGCTTCAGTTGCACATAAGGACTGGTAAGAGCAACATCTTCAAGCAGCTGTTTAACCTGATGCGCATCATGATTAGCGGCTAAATAGAAGTCGGTAACCACCATCAGGCTGGGGCCGCCATTGTTCGCGTTATGGATCAGGCTATTCCATAATTTTAAATGAGGCACAAACACCACGGTATCATCAGGCGTCACCATTTCTACAGCTCGCATACCAATGTGTTTTACTTCACCGTAAGTACCATCAACCTCAATCCAGTCGCCCGGACGATAAGGTAATTCGTAAACTGCGACAATACCGGCAATTAAGCTACTCACGTAATCTTTTAGCGCAAACCCTATGGCGAGCCCGGCTGCGCCTAATATCGCCACCATGTTTTGTACCGTGGTTTCAATTACCATGGGCACTATCCACAAGGCCGCTAAAATGAAAACCACCACCCGAAGGGTTGGGATCATAGCTAAAACAAACAGCCGCTGCTTACCATGTAAATGGTTTGCTAACCAAGGTAAGAGACGCTGGCTCAGCCAAATAATAGCCACTGCGACAGCAATCACTATCGCAATTTCTATCACAGCGGCACTCGTTACTGTCTTAAAGAGCCCCAGTATTTTATCGGTTTCCATGAGTTAGATTATCCTGTTCGACCCATTGCGGATGCTCGTTTGCAGTTAAAACGCATCCATGAAATAACCACGACTATTAAGAAAGTCACGCGTGGCTAAATAACCATAAACAGTAACTTCCCACTTACCTTGATTGCACTCGACCAGATCAGCTTGCTGTAATTGCAGTAGTTGCACATCCAGCTGGTCTGCCGCCAACGTAGGAAGGACGCTTTGCAAGGCTTCTCCACTCAAACCGTTGTGAAGAAGCAGTGCATATAGAACAAAAGCACTGGCATCACCGCAATCAGCTGGCATCGCTGGTAAATCTTTAGCATCATCTTGTGTCACGGCCCATAAGGCTAGTGCTAACCCAACGTTTCCCATGGCTCGTGCTGCCAATGCGCGCAGTTGTTTACTCGGTGCCTGAATACCTACTTGCTGCAGCAACGCTTCTGTTGCGGCTGAAAAGCAATACACCTGTGGCAAATGTACTGGCCAAGCACGCTGTAGAAAGGCAAAGCTCCAGCTATCACACACAACGATTCCCTTGCCTAACTCGCCGCGCATTAACTTAGGTAGCAGGGCACGGATAAAAGCTAAGCCATTGGTTTGTCGCTGCCAATAATCAGCCAAATGATCAATCACCCACACGGGTGCTGCTTGCGGTTGCCACCAGGCCTTGATATCAACACCGGCAAAGAGTTCAGCCTCCGGAGCTTGTAAAACGGGTAACTGGTGACGCTCTGCCCACGCTCGAGTAATTGCCGCGGTGCCACTAAAAGGTGGGCTCACCAAAAACTTCACCCCAGTGCCGTCGCTAGCCAGCCATTCTTGCCACGCCTCATCTAACGCATCAGCGGCCGGCGCTAGGTCAAAATCACGGTAGCCGGGAAAGTCTTTTGCCTCAGATTCTTCTGTACCTTGCTCTGAGCTAGGAAAAAGATTGCGCAAGTGCTGCACCAATTGCTCAATCCGTGTGCTTGCTGGAGCACTTAGTCGCTCAAATTCAGCAAGCTTAATAATCTGCCAATGATTGTCCTGGCTCATTTGGGTCCTTGTTCATCATGAGGGCTCAACTTTATAGTACCTCGCATGCGGTTGTCGTCAAGCTCACGTGAGAGGACGACGCTCGTGGAGCAAGAATAGTCTAAATTCGTGCTTGGGATCTTGGCTTTATTGGCAAACTACTATTAAATGACAGCATCATCCATGACTAGATTGCACACGGACTATGTTTGAAATTTTCATCGCCGTCTTATTTTTTGCCTTTTCTACAACCATCACTCCCGGCCCAAATAATGTGATGATCATGTCTTCGGGCATGAACTATGGCATTAAAGCTAGTATGCCGCACTTTCTTGGCATTTGTTTTGGCTTCCCATTGATGGTGCTCTTAGTTGGGCTTGGCTTTGGGGTGATTTTTGATAAGTTCCCTAATCTGCACCAATTGATTAAAGTGCTAGGCGTGCTTTATCTCATTTGGTTAGCTTGGCATATTGCTAGTGCCGAGCCACAAGCTATCAAACGTGGTGAGAAAAAACCTTTCAGTTTTTGGCAGGCAGTGCTGTTTCAATGGGTTAATGCGAAAGCTTGGGTGATGGCCACCGGTGCCATTGCAGCCTTTACTACGGTGCAAGGCTCTCCGTTCATGGAAGTATTGGCTATTACTTTGGCGTTTTTATTGATGGCGTTTCCCTGTGTGGGTATTTGGCTGGTCTTTGGTTCGCTCTTACGTAAAGTGCTGACCAACCCGCTGATGCAACGTCTGTTCAATATCACTATGGCGCTTATCTTAGTGCTTTCTGTGGTGCCTGTGATGATAGAGTTGTGGCATTTTTATATGGCGCCAGCCGTCTAACTAAAAGCGACTGATAGGTTCATCATCAGCATCTAGATAGGCGGTAATGGCAGCAATAAACTCATCGCCATAGCGCTCTAGCTTCTTATGACCCACCCCACTTATGTTGAGCATAGCGCCAGCCGTGGTGGGGTATTCTATCGCCATTTCGACCAAGCTATTATCATTAAAGACCATATAAGGTGCCAACCCTTCGGTATCAGCAATTGTTTTACGAAGTGCGCGTAAGCGTCGGAACAAGACTTTGTCATAATCGCCTCTATCAGCCACTCGTGGCTTACTCGTGGCCAAGTTGATTCTTGGTTCAGCTAATTGTAGGGCAATTTCACCACGTAAAACGGGACGTGCAGCTTCAGTAAGTTGCAGCACGCCATACTGTTGCACGTTCTGGACTAATAAACCTCGATGCACGAGTTGTCGAATAATAGCTTGCCAGTACTCTTGGCTATGCTCGGCACCTATGCCGTAGGTAGAGAGCTTGTCATGCCCAAGATCCATCAACCGCTGTGACTTGCTTCCGCGCAGTACGTCGATGACATGAGTAGAACCAAAGCTTTGCTGCACTCGATAAACACACGAAAGTACCTTTTGTGCGTCCACTGTCCCATCGTATTGACGTGGTGGATCTAAACAAATATCACAGTTATTGCAGGGCTTATCACGGTATTCGTTAAAGTAATTTAGCAGCACCAAGCGCCGACAAGTTTGTGCTTCAGCCATAGCTTGCATGGCGAGGAATTTATGAGTCTCTACCCGCTTGCGATCTTCATCCGGATGATCATTAATCACTGAGCGAATCCAGCCTGCATCACTTGGTGCATACAACAGCATCGCTTCAGCGGGTAAGCCATCACGTCCGGCTCGTCCGGTTTCTTGATAATAACCCTCGACACTGCGTGGTATGTCAAAGTGCACGACAAACCGCACGTTGGGTTTATTGATCCCCATACCGAAAGCTACGGTTGCCACAACCACATCAATGTCGTCACGCACAAACCCACGTAGCACTCGTTCGCGTTCATCATGGTCCATGCGAGCGTGATAGCCTGCTGCACGCAAACCGTCTCGCTGCAACATCTCAGCTAGCTCTTCTACTTTTTTGCGGCTGCCACAGTAAACAATGCCTGAAGCGCCTTTTTGCTGTGCAATATAGTCGCGTACCTGCTTGAACGGCTTGAATTTTTCTTCCACTAAGTAGCGAATGTTAGGGCGGTCAAACGAGCCTTTGTACACTTCCGGCTGGTTTAACCGAAGCCGCGAAATAATGTCTGCCTCGGTAGCGGCATCGGCGGTGGCTGTAAGTGCCATGAATGGCACTTGTGGCAGAGCTTCTCTTAATTGCCCCAACTGACCATACTCGGGACGGAAATCGTGCCCCCACTGGGAGATACAATGAGCCTCGTCGATGGCTACAAAGGCGACCTGCCATTCTTGCAACCGTTTAATAAAAAAGGGCTGCATCACGCGCTCAGGGCTTACATATAAAAGCTTGATCCGTTGCTGCTGTAGCTGTTGATAAATCTCTGCATTTTGCTCAGGGGTGAGGCTATTATTCAGCGCGGCTGCGGCCACCCCCATTGCGTGAAGGGCCTCAACTTGGTCTTGCATCAGTGAAATTAACGGCGAAATGACAACCGTCAACCCTTCAGCAGCCAGCGCTGGCAATTGATAGCACAGCGATTTACCGCCCCCAGTGGGCATCAGCACTAAGGCATCATGCCCCTCTTGCACCGCCTGCATCACTTGCGCTTGGCCCTCGCGAAATTTGGTGTAACCAAACACTTCGGCAAGAAGTTGTGACAGCGTAGAAGATGACAAAATAAAGGCCCCAATTGACGGCAATGAACGATAGCTCTATTGTATGCATCCCTGTCGCTGAACACTACCGGCACAGGCCTTTTTCCGTGATATTCCACCACCATCTGATTAAAAATCGCACGAATGTGAGATCCGACCATAATGACTGAGACCACCCAACGTAGCCGCCAGGGCGTGCTATTTGCTATTGCTGCTTATACCATGTGGGGCATTGCACCGGTTTACTTCAAAGCCCTCGAGAGTGTGCCGGCGATAGAAATTGTTAGCCATCGTATTATTTGGTCATTTGTTCTGGTGTTAGCGCTTATTCTGCTCTTGCGTCGTGGTGGCCGGCTCAAACCCGTGTTACAGAATCGCAAGCACATGTTGCGTCTTACTGTTGCGACCTTTTTACTGGGCGGTAATTGGTTTCTTTTTATCTGGGCGATCAACAACGACCACATTTTAGATGCCAGCTTAGGTTATTACATTAACCCATTGCTTAATGTGGCTATCGGGATGGCGTTTTTTGCCGAACGGATGCGGCGCTTACAGCTGGTAGCAATAGGGTTAGCTTTTACTGGAGTGTTTATTCAAGTGGTATCGTTTGGTTCGGTACCTTGGGTGGCTCTTATCTTAGCGAGTAGTTTTGCAATTTACGGTGCTATTCGTAAGCGCCTTCCGATAGATTCTATTACTGGGCTGTGGCTAGAGACTGTGATCTTGTTACCTATCGTACTGGTTTATATGCTCTTTTTCGCTCAATCAGATAACGTGAACATGCTCGACAATAGCTGGCAAATCAACAGTCTACTGGTAGCGGCAGGAGTGGTAACTACCGCGCCGCTGCTCTGTTTTACGGCAGCAGCACAGCGGATCCGCTATTCCACTTTAGGCTTTTTTCAATACATAGGGCCAAGCCTGATGTTTATTCTCGCTGTCTGGGTTTATCACGAGCCGTTAGCGTCAGATAAACTGGTCACCTTTGGCATTATTTGGGCTGCACTGGCGCTGTATAGTTTTGACTCACTGGTACATCAACACCGCTCCAAACGAGCATAGGCAGTCATTAACCATTTGGAGCCTACACCGTCAAAGTTAATTTGAATGCGGCTTTGGGCTCCTACGCCTTCGTAATTAAGCACGGTACCCTCACCAAATTTAGGATGTCGTACGCGCTGCCCCAGCTCATAGCCCGTTTGCTCAAAGGTCTCGTGGCTGGCTCCACTATGAAAGCGGCCAAGCGCAGGGCTGTGATGCTGAGTTCGGCTTTGTAAGCGAACATGGTGGAGGGTTTCGGGAGGCATCTCACCCACAAAACGGCTTACTTTATGAAAGAACTCTTGCCCATAAATACGTCGCTGCTCAGCATAGCTAATCACTAATTTTTGCATCGCGCGGGTCATGCCAACGTACATAAGCCGGCGCTCTTCAGCTAATCGTCCGCTTTCATCCAAAGACTGTTGCGATGGAAACAGGCCTTCTTCTACCCCTACCATAAACACTAACGGAAACTCTAAGCCTTTAGCACTATGCAGAGTCATTAACTGCACTGCATCCTGATGTTCTTCCGCTTGCTCATCGCCTGACTCAAGGGCTGCATGAGCCAAAAAGCTGTTCAACGGCGTCATATTCTCATCGTTGTTTTGCTCATCAAAAGCATGGAAATTATCGCAGGCATTCACTAACTCTTTTAAGTTTTCTACCCGGGTTTCAGCTTTTTCACCTTTCTCAGCTTGATACATCGCCATCAAACCGGAACTTTTGATAATAGTATCGACCTGTCGTCCTAACGGAAAGTCACTGACATCGTCTTCCAATCGGTCGATTAAATCTAAAAACGCTTGTACGGCATTACCGGCGCGACCACTGAGAATCTTCTCCTGCACCAATTGCTTGGCCGCATCCCACATGGTGGTTCCACGAGCTCGGGCCCCATCACGAATAATAGCCAGGGTTCTATCGCCGATACCTCGCGTGGGAGTGTTGATCACGCGCTCTAGTGCCGCATCATCGTTGCGACTGGCTAACAGCCGCAAATAAGCCAGCGCATCTTTGACTTCTTGTCTATCAAAGAATCGCAAGCCGCCATAAATTCGGTAGGGAATACGCGCATGCAATAAAGCTTCTTCAATTACCCGTGATTGCGCATTACTACGATACAAAATCGCGACATCTTGCAGGGCATGGCCTTGTTCATGCCACTGCTCGATTTGTCCGGCAACATAGCGTGCTTCGTCCATCTCATTAAAAGCGGCATAAAGATCTATCGCATCACCACTTCCGTCTTCGGTCCATAATTCTTTACCTAAGCGATCGTTATTGTTGGCAATCACTTGGTTGGCAGCCTGGAGAATATTATTGGACGAACGGTAGTTTTGTTCTAAGCGGATGGTTAGTACATTTGGATAATCTCGTAAAAACTGCTGAATGTTTTCTACTTTGGCACCGCGCCAGCCATAAATAGACTGATCATCGTCGCCGACAATGGTGACATAATTGGTAGCTTCAGCGCTGTTACTAACGCCTGAGAGTAACTTTATCCATGCGTATTGAATCGAGTTAGTGTCTTGAAACTCGTCCACTAAAATATGTCGAAAGCGGCGCTGATAGTGCTCCCGAACAATGGCGTTGTCGCGCAGCAGTTCATGCGCTCGCAGTAATAGCTCGGCAAAATCCACCAGCCCCGCACGGTCACAAGCTATTTGATATTCTTCATAGATCTCTTTAAAGGTGCGCTCATTAAAATCAAAGCCATCCAAATGGTGCGGACGTAATCCTTCGTCCTTCTTGGCATTAATAAACCACTGGGCTTGTTTAGCTGGCCAACGTTTTTCATCTAAGTTTTTATTTTTAATGATACGTTTAAGTAATCGTTGCTGGTCATCGCTATCAAGGATTTGGAAATTTTGCGGCAGCTTAGCGTCCATAAAGTGAGCGCGTAAAAGACGATGAGCTAGCCCGTGGAAGGTTCCGATCCACATAGCGCGTACAGAATTACCTAAAATCTGCTCAATCCGTCCACGCATTTCTGCGGCTGCTTTATTGGTGAAAGTAACGGCCATGATGCTATGGGGCGATACCCGCTGCTCTTGCAGCAACCAAGCGATTCGGTGTACCAGCACCCGGGTTTTACCGCTCCCCGCGCCAGCAAGAACTAGCATGTGCCGCTCATGCGCAGCTACTGCTTGTTGTTGCTTGTCATTAAGTTGGGCGAGTAAAGGGTGTTGAGTCATAAAGTTATCCGAGCTTAGGTATCTATTAAAATGAAAATTACTGGCGCTTGCGGCAGTTTAGTTTTCTAATACTGTATATGCAACCAGTTATTTAGCGAAGCAACTTACTTTAATAAATGCTGCGTTAGGTCTTCAAGGCGCTGATAAGCAAGCGTTGGCAGCACTCGCAAATGCTCAGCTTGACCAAGCCCACCGGTAAACCAGGCACTTTGCCAACCCGCTCGGTGCGCCCCTAAAACATCGGCGTAGGGGCTATCACCAACGTGCAACCACTGCTGCGGATGTAGTTCTGGAAACTGTCTAGCGGCGGCCTCAAACAT